>Ga0310690_10000249_pt1 | contig 126353 bp, 94 predicted proteins | sample AusTroGonzalo_MG_2_FD_207661 | JGI IMG/M metagenome (GOLD analysis project Ga0310690, IMG submission 207661) | Bovine rumen microbial communities from tropical cattle in Woodstock, Queensland, Australia - Gonzalo_04 (v2) (version 2) | ecosystem: Host-associated > Mammals > Digestive system >...
TTTGATAGTACAAAGGTAGTACAAAACATCAAAAGAACAAGCAACCGGATGAGGTAAAAGCCGTTTATTTACAGTAATTTAACAGAAAAAGACTTATTGATAGTACAAACAGACTCTAAATTAGCAACATGGAGCGTAGGCGATGATGATTGAAGGTCCGTGCCATGCCTCAGCCTCGCGGATAGCCTTGAGGGTCTGTGCGTGGTCGGCGCCCATAGCAATCTGAGCTACGTAAACATAACCATAAGTGGTAGCAACGGCGGTGAAAATGAAGAAGGAGAATCATTGGAGCCTTAATCCGAAAATCCATCTAACAGAAATCGGGAAGAGTCGATAAGGATTCTTCCCGATTTCGCTATTCATTTATTGACAAAAGATGAAGACGGACTATTTTTAATGTATCCTTTTTGCTTTAGCAATGGTTCACCCGGATTCCAATTAACCCCTAATTCACTAAACTTGTTGATCCATTCCTTTGTTAACTGAGAGCCACCATAGCTTTTTCCTAAAGGTCCGCGTTGTCTAAGGTGTCCTATTTTACTTCCAAGATGGAAATTGTCAACAGGGTCTACATAATTTGAAGGTAAATAGTCATGTCCTTGCTCAACATATATTTTTAAATGTATGTATATGTTATTCAATTTGTCTTCTGATGGATTCCAGACAAATCCAATCTCATCCAACGCTTGAATCATTTCATTAGTAAGCACTCCATGGACTTGACCAATGTATATTCTTCTAAGATTATATATCCATCCCAATAGACCAGCATGTGATTTATGGTTACTTGGTGGGAATGAATGGTTAATTCGAATGTATTCTTTTAACTCTTCTAAATGTCTATAGAAAGCCATGTCTTCAAGTTTTCGATAATTCTTTAGAATTTCGAATCCATGTTTCCTTGTATCTATATCAACAAGAGGATTGCCAAATTCATGGTAATATATTTTTTTATAAGAGTATCAAAATTTACAGTAGAAAATGGCACTGGAAGAAAATAATTTATAGCGGATATTGTATTGGGTAATCCTTCTTCTCTAATACGAATTAGCTTAATACCTTGCTTTTTGCATAAAATGTCTTTTTTGTTGTCTCGATCTATCTTGGACTGTTGCTTATGCCAAGCAAATCCATCATATTCAATAGCAATTCTACTTTTAGGTGAATAAATGTCTAATTCAACTCCATCTACCTTACATCTACTGATTGCATCAGTGTACCAAAAAGAGAAATAGTAAAAGGTCGCTTGTTCTGGAAAAGATGTTCCATTCGTTGAACGATAATGCCAATCAAAATTCATCTCATCAAGAAAAGCTTTCTGTTCTTTAGATAAAGTAATTTTACCAGTTCTAATGCAATTAACCCAATTACCAAGGTTAAGATGTCCTACAAAGAATGTTGTAGGTACATTAGTGTCATGCATCTCTTCGTAGTACTTCTTTAACAATGGACAATATTTGAACCATGTAGAAGAAGTGTCCCATACAATCTCGATGTCTTCTAACAACTTTCTTTGTTCATCTGTCAGTGGAGTATAGACTGCAACGCGATTCTTCCTCTTTCTTGGACCTCCCACATATCTCCTTCTTTGGTCTGTAACCCATTTTAAAAGTTCCAAGTCTTCTTTTGAACTGACAGAGAGATGTCCATATCGAAGATAATATGCTTTCGCTCTTTGATACATATAGTCCCATCTGCGGTTTAGGTATTGTAAGTCAACCCCTAATTGACGCAAAGCGTTCATTTCCTCCTTCGTTAATCTATTCATGCATCTGACTTGCCTCACTTTCTCAAGGTACATTCCAACTGGGATACCTCTCCATAGCATGTCTTCTGCTAATAATGAAATGTTGAGACCTTCTTTTTTCAGTAAAGTGAATGACTCAATTATTTTCTCCCAATAATTGAGATTAAATACTGATTTATTTGGGTACTTTGCCATAACTTTTAATTATTTGAAATTTATTAATTAAATATAGTCGCTAATAAGGATAGCTCCGTACAAAGTAATCCTAAGAGCTTTGCAAAGATAATTCAAATGGAAAGTATGACACGGACAAGAAATGAGGTATAATTGGCTATTTTGAGCTATTCAAACATAGATGTAAACATACAGAACTCCTTATGAAATGGGCTTTTGACAATCTATTATCAACGAAAATACCTAATGACTTAAAAAGCGTTAAAACTACCAATCTTTTAACTTTATTTACGGATGGCTTTTAATGTTGTTAACAAATTGCGTTTCTTTTGTATGTATAATCACATGATTGTAGTGGTTAGTATTTTGTAAAGCATTAAGTTGTTTTAGTGTTATATGATAATTCAAAGGAGCACCCAAACGGATGCTCCTTTGATTATAGAGTAGGATAGGGATTAATCCTCCCAGTTCTCCTGAGACTTGCGGATGTAAGTTTTGTAGCGGAGCTGGGCCATCTTCTGGGCCTCAGCGAAGAGCTCCTCGGCCTCGTTAGGATAAGCCTTCTTGACAGAGAGGTAACGAACCTCGCCGAGCAGGAAGTCGTGGAAGTTCTCCCAGTTGGGCTCCTTGGAGTCGAGAGAGAACGGGTTCTTGCCTTCCTCAGCCAGAGCGGGGTTGTAACGCCACAGGTGCCAGTAACCGCACTCAACAGCCTTCTTCTCCTCGGCCTGGCTCTTACCCATACCGCCCTTGGCCTTCAGACCGTGGTTGATACAGGGAGCGTAAGCGATGATGATAGAAGGTCCGTGCCAAGCCTCAGCCTCGCGGATAGCCTTGAGGGTCTGTGCGTGGTCAGCGCCCATAGCAATCTGAGCGACATAGACGTAACCGTAAGTGGTGGCAATCATACCGAGATCCTTCTTGCGGATGCGCTTACCCTGAGCAGCGAACTGAGCGATAGCACCAAGAGGAGTAGCCTTAGAGGCCTGACCACCGGTGTTAGAGTAAACCTCAGTATCGAGCACGAGGATGTTCACGTCCTCACCAGAAGCAATCACGTGGTCGAGACCGCCGTAACCGATGTCGTAAGAGGCACCGTCGCCACCGATGATCCACTGGCTGCGCTTCACGAGGTAGTGATCCAGCGTCTGGAGCTCCTTGCAAGTAGGACAGCCCTTGGCAGCGCTCTCGGCGATGCACTTGCGGAGCTTCGGAGCAATCTCCTTGGTCTTTTCGGCATCCTCCTTGTTGGCAATCCACTCCTGAGCCAGAGCCTTGTACTCGTCGCTGGCGTTGCCGTCGATCATCTCCTGCAGCAGCTTAGCTACGCGCTCCTTCATCTTCTTGTTACCAAGAGCCATACCCAGACCGAACTCGCAGAAGTCCTCGAACAGAGAGTTGTTGAATACAGGACCCTGACCCTTCTCGTTCTTAGTGTAAGGTGTAGAAGGAATAGAAGCAGAGTAGATTGAAGAACAACCGGTAGCGTTGGCAATCATCTGACGGTCACCGAAGAGCTGAGAGATCAGCTTCACGTATGGAGTCTCACCGCAACCAGAGCAAGCGCCTGAGAACTCGAACAGCGGCTGAGCGAACTGAGAGTTCTTGACATTGCTCTTGATGTCGACGAGGTCCTGCTTGCTCTTAACGTTCTTAACCAGGTACTCCCAGTTCTTAGCCTCCTGAACCATATCGGCAGCATCAGGATTGAATGGAGCCATCGTGAGAGCCTTACCAGTCTTAGGATTGCCTGGGCAGATGTCAGCACAGTTGCCGCAACCCAGACAGTCGAGTACTGAAGTCTCGATGCGGAAGTGCATGCCCTTCATAGCGGCAGGAGCCTTCATCTCGAGCGTATCGGCAGCAGCTGCGAAGCCCTTCAGCTCCTCGCCGTCGAGAACGAACGGACGGATAGCAGCGTGAGGACAGATGTAAGCACACTGGTTACACTGGATACAGTTGTCCTTATTCCAAACAGGAACGAAGGCCTCAACACCACGCTTCTCGTAAGCAGCGGTACCAACTTCCCAAGAACCGTCGACGGTGTTGTGCTTAACGAAGTCAGAAACCTTCAGCAGGTCACCGGCCTGAGCGTTGATAGGACGTACCAGCTCCTTAACGAATGCAGGAGCGTCGTCGGCCTTAGCGGCATCATCAGGCAGGTTAGCCCATTCAGGCTTCACGGTCAGCTGAACATACTCACCACCACGATCGATAGCGGCATAGTTCTTATCAACAACATCCTGACCCTTAGCACCGTAAGACTTCAAGGCAGCAGCCTTCATCTTCTCAACGGCGAGCTCCACGGGGATCACGCCGGTGATACGGAAGAATGCACTCTGCAGGATGGTGTTGGTGCGGTTGCCCAGACCAATCTCCTGTGCAATCTTAGTGGCGTTGATGGTATAAACAGTAATGTTGTTCTGAGCGAAGTAACGCTTTACCTTGTTAGGCATGAACTTCTCCAGCTCGTCGGCGTCGAAGATAGTGTTCAGCAGGAACTGACCGTTCTTCTGCAGACCACGGGTCACGTCGTACATGTGGAGGTAAGCCTGAACGTGGCAAGCCACGAAGTTAGGTGTGGTTACCAGATAGGTAGAGCGAATAGGTGTGTCACCGAAACGCAGGTGAGAGCAGGTGAAACCTCCCGACTTCTTAGAGTCGTAAGAGAAGTAAGCCTGGCAGTACTTGTTGGTGTTGTCACCAATAATCTTTACGCTATTCTTGTTAGCACCTACGGTACCATCGGCACCCAGACCATAGAACTTAGCCTGGAACATACCAGCACCACCGAGGGCAATCTCCTCAACCTCAGGCAGAGAGGTGAAGGTAACGTCGTCTACGATACCGATGGTGAAGTGGTTCTTGGGCTCGGGCATAGCGAGGTTGTTGAACACGCTGATGATCTGAGCGGGAGTGGTGTCGTGAGAACCAAGACCGTAGCGGCCACCCACGATAACAGGACGATCCTTAACATCGAAGAAGGCATCCTTCACATCGAGGTACAGAGGCTCTCCGTTGGCACCGGGCTCCTTCGTACGGTCGAGGACGGCAATCTTCTTCACGCTCTTGGGAACAGCAGCAAGCAGGTGCTTCACGCTGAACGGACGATAGAGGTGAACAGAGATCATACCCACCTTCTGACCCTGACCGTTCAGGTAGTCGATGGCCTCACGAGCTGCATCGGTAGCAGAACCCATCAGGATGATCATGCGGTCGGCATCCTCGGCTCCATAGTAAGAGAAGAGATGATACTCACGACCTGTAATCTTAGAGAGCTCGCCCAGATACTTCTCAACCACCTCGGGTACTGCATCGTAGTAGGGGTTGCAAGCCTCACGGTGTGTGAAGAAGGTCTCGGGGTTCTCAGCGGTACCACGGGTGATAGGACGCTCAGGCGACATAGCACGGTCGCGGAAACGCTTGATGTACTCTTCCTTCACGAGCGGACGAACATCCTCCTGGTCGAGCAGTTCAATCTTATGATACTCGTGAGAGGTGCGGAAACCGTCGAAGAAGTTAACGAAAGGCACGCAGGTCTCAAGAGAAGCCAGGTGAGCAGCGGCAGTCATATCCATCACCTCCTGTACAGAACCCTCGCAGAGCATGGCGAAACCAGTCTGGCGGCAAGCCATCACGTCCTGGTGGTCACCGAAGATACACAGAGAGTGAGAAGCCAGCGTACGGGCAGAAACGTCGAACACGCAGGGAATCAGCTCACCGGCAATCTTGTACATGTTAGGAATCATCAGGAGCAGGCCCTGAGATGCGGTGAAGGTAGTGGTGAGAGCACCTGCCTGCAGCGAACCGTGAACGGCACCGGCAGCACCTGCCTCAGACTGCATTTCCTGAACACTGACATTCTGGCCCCACAGGTTCTTACGACCACGGGCAGCCCACTCGTCAACATGCTCCGCCATAGGCGAAGACGGGGTGATGGGGTAGATAGCAGCTACCTCCGAGAACATATAGCTCACATGAGCCGCAGCCTCGTTACCATCACAGGTGATAAATTTCTTTTCTTTTGCCATTTTGTTTAGAATAAAATGAATTATTTAATCTTATAAGAATATACCTATAAATGGGGATTTGTTTTAAAACGTCTGCAAAATTAATAACTATTTTTCGAATTGCAAAGCAGACTTCGCAAAATAATACTAAAACGGTTACGATTTTTGCGTTATCTATACTATCGGTGCCTGGGAGAATTACTGATATTGAAATCCTCAATATGGTTGATTTCCGGTTTTTTGCTGTCCAATTCCCCAACGACAGTAATGACATCGAAACGCCAAGGGGTATCAATCTTGCGATAATGAATGTAATGATTGATGGCAAGAAGCAAATTTCTCTGTTTTCTATAGCCTACAGCCATTTCGGGCTCCATGAAATCACGATTACGTCGGGTCTTCACTTCGACGAAGACAATACAATCATTTTTTCTGGCAATGATATCAATGTCACGATGCCCAGAGTGCCAGTCACGCTCTAAAATGACATACCCGTTTTCGCACAGATAAGAAGTTGCCAAATCCTCGCCCCAGATGCCCATCTTTATATGTTCATCGGCATTCTCCAACAGATTTCCGCGCGTTTCACCTCTGCTCAACATTTCATGGCATTTTCTCATGGTATCATGCATCCATCCCTTTTCATCATTTACCGTTCCCATGAGCCGGTCCAATGCCATGCAAATCTTTCTTGCTTCTTCTATACGCCCTTCCCCTACCCTCTTCTTCAGCATATCGACTGCCGTCCAGAACATCACCGACGAAGCATGGGGACTCTTATCATTGGCATAGATTATCCGGGCCGCCTCATACGCCTCTTCCACGCGTCCCTGATTCCGCAAGCCAAAGATTTCGTTTATGGTCATTATTCAACGTTTTCCCCGGGAATGGCAAAACTAATAGAGGAAGCCCAACAGCCAAAGCGGTATCTGATTATTCTTACCGACTTCCGTGTTGTAACGTGCGTAGATGGTATCAGGAGCATATCTCATTTTGCCATGGGCTTCAGCATCACATATCCGGAACTTCATCTTTCCATCAACGAGATAGAAATTATCGCGACCATTCTGATTAACCTTATGATCTTTCCATAGCGAATTCACAAAGAAAGTTTCCATGGCATCCTGTTTCTCCACATGAATAGGATAAATGGCATAGAGCAGATTCGAATTGTGGAGCATCACCTTCGACGGTTTCTTGGGGAAGTCCTCGCCAACGGGATAAATCATATTAAGCAAGCGTGCATCAGTAAGATACTTGATATAGTTCATCACCGTAGCACGGCTGGTCTCAATATCGTTGGCCAGCTTCGAAATATTCGGGGCTTTTGCTCCTTCTTCAGCAAGTTGATAGAATAGTTTCTTTATCTTCGTCAGATACTTCAGCTCAATTTGCTTGATAAGCAGGATGTCCACCTCGGTCATCATATTCATTGTCTTCAACAAATTCTCCGAGTAGTTTCGCTGTTCCTGGAAGAACGGATAGAAGCCATGATGGATATAATCTTGAAAATAGCGCCGAGGCGACACCTTAGGAAGAATCTGCTTTACGATACGTTCATGATCCTGCAGGATTTCTTCTAATGTATACGAGCGGAAGTTATTGCCTGTAAGCAAATTCAAAAACTCGCGGAACGAAAAGCCTCGCAGGTTATACGACTTGACGATGCCATTCAGTTCAGGATTTTCATCTTTCAGCCGCATCACACTCGATCCTGTGAATACGATTTTCAAGCCAGGGTACAGGTCATAGCATTTGCGAAGTTCTGTGCTCCAATCCGGCTGTTTGAACACCTGATCAATGAGTAACACTCTTCCTCCCTTGTGATAGAACTCGCCAGCAAAATCAGCAATGCCATGCCCTTGGAAGTAGAAGTTGTTCATATTGATATACAGGCACTGCTTGTCCTGAATATCAAAGTGTTCGCGTGCATATTGCAAAAGGAAGGTTGTCTTTCCAATTCCACGCGTACCCTTGATACCAATCAGTCGGTCGTTCCAATTTATCTCGTCCATCAAAGTGCGACGAACAGGAGCATTGACATGCTCTACGAGATAACGATGGGTTCTAAAGAAAGCTTCCATTCCTTATGAATTTGTTTTTAAGTAAATGCAAAAGTACAAATAAATCTCGAATTTGCAAAGTGTAGTTGGCAAATTCTTGCTAAATCTTGTTATTTTTGTATTTTCTAAATAATTTTATCCAATAAATTTTATCTTTCCCATGATTTTTGGTGTATCTTTGCAGCAAACTACAAAGCAAAAACAACATGGAAGTATCAAACGAACTACAAACTCCACACCGCGAAGAACAGATACTTGTGCGCATCACCGGCCAGGACCGCCCAGGGCTGACGGCCTCAGTGATGGGTATTCTTGCAAAATACGATGCCCAGATTCTTGATATCGGCCAAGCCGACATTCACTCTACCCTATCCCTCGGCATTCTCATACGTATGGATGAGCTACACAGCGGACAGGTTATGAAAGAGTTGTTATTCAAAGCCACCGAACTGGGTGTAAATATCGGCTTTGCGCCCATCACCGACGATGAATATGAAGACTGGGTTGGTCATCAAGGAAAGAACCGCTACATCCTCATGGTGATGGGCCGCCAACTGGAAGCCAAACAGATTGAGGCTGCTACGCGCATTATTGCTGATCAGGGACTGAATATTGACAGCATCATCCGACTGACCGGCCGTAAGAGCATCAAGAATCCAGGCAAACATATACGTGCCTGCATTGAGTTCTCACTACGCGGTGAGCCGAAAGATCGCCAAGAGATGCAGAGCCAGTTTTTGAAGCTTTCAGCAGAGATGGAGATTGACTTCTCATTCCAGCGCGATGATATGTTCCGCCGTATGCGACGACTCATCTGCTTCGATATGGATTCAACGCTTATTCAGACTGAGTGCATTGACGAATTGGCTGAGCGTGCAGGCGTAGGTGCCGAGGTGAGAGCCATCACCGAGAGTGCCATGCGTGGCGAGATAGACTTCAAAGAGAGTTTTACGCGGCGTGTTTCCTTGTTGAAAGGCCTTGACGTGAGCGTCATGCAGGACATTGCCGAACATCTGCCCATCACGGAAGGCGTAGATCGCTTGATGACCATATTAAAACGATGTGGCTATAAGATTGCCATCCTCTCTGGCGGATTCACCTATTTCGGTGAACACCTGCAGCGCAAGTACGGCATTGACTATGTGTATGCCAACGAACTGGAAGTCGACGAAAACGGCAAACTGACCGGACGCTATGTCGGCGAGATTGTCGACGGCCAACGAAAGGCCGAACTATTGAAGCTTATCGCACAGGTGGAGAAAGTGAACCTGGCACAGACCATTGCCGTGGGCGACGGTGCCAACGACCTACCCATGATTACCGAGGCTGGCCTGGGTATTGCCTTCCATGCGAAGCCCCGTGTGGTGGCCAATGCCAAGCAGAGCATCAACACCATCGGCCTTGACGGTGTGCTCTACTTCCTCGGCTTCAAGGATTCCTATCTGGGAGAGCAGGGAAAATTGTGAGTTCGGAGTCGATTCGTAAACCATTACGTGAAAAGTAGGTTAACGAGCAAAAGAATATTTGGATGTTCTAAATTAAATGCGTACATTTGCATTGGATTTGGAACATCCTTCTTTTATGAAACAATGAAAAAAACTAATAAACATCAATTCTAAAGCAAACAAAGAAGAATTATGAAACCATTAAACAAACACTTCGCTCCTAAGAGCGTGATGCCCGAGAAAGTCATTCAGTTTGGCGAAGGAAACTTCCTTCGCGCGTTCGTTGACTGGATTATCTGGCACATGGACCAGAAGACAGACTTTAACGGTTCTGTCGTGGTTGTCCAGCCATTGGCCAACGGTATGATTGACTGGCTGAATGGTCAGGACTGCCTCTACCACGTAAATCTGCAGGGCCGTGAGAACGGCAAGCCTGTGAATACGCTGGAGCGTATCGATGTCATCAGTCGCTGTCTGAACCCCTACTCCCAAAACGATGCCTTCATGGCTCTGGCCGACCAGCCGGAGATTCGTTTTGTCATCTCAAACACAACTGAGGCCGGCATTGCTTTCGACCCTGCCTGCAAGCTTGATGACAAGCCTGCATCATCATATCCGGGCAAGCTCGTTCAGTTACTCTACCGTCGCTATCAGACATTCAACGGCGACCCCACAAAGGGTCTCATCATTTTCCCCTGCGAACTCATCTTCCTCAATGGCCACGTGCTGAAGGACTGTATCCGCAAATACATCGACCTTTGGCAACTGCCTGAGGACTTCCGTAAATGGTTTGAGGAATCGTGCGGTGTCTACGCTACCCTCGTTGACCGCATTGTTCCGGGCTTCCCACGCAAGGAGATTGCACAGATTCAAGAGAAAATCAGCTATCGTGACAATCTTGTCGTGCAGGCTGAGAACTTCCATCTTTGGGTTATCGAAGCTCCAAAGGAAGTGGCAGCCGAGTTCCCTGCCGACAAAGCAGGTCTCCATGTACTGTTCGTACCCAGCGAGGAACCATACCACAAGCGTAAGGTAACACTGCTCAACGGTCCTCACACGGTACTTTCGCCAGTGGCCTATCTGAGCGGTGTGAACATCGTACGCGATGCTTGCCAGCATGAGGTTATCGGCAAGTACATCCACAAAGTCCAGTTCGACGAACTGATGCAGACACTCGACCTGCCCATTGAGGAACTGGAGAAATTTGCCAACGATGTTTTGGAGCGCTTCGACAACCCCTTCGTTGACCATCAGGTGACAAGCATTATGCTCAACTCATTCCCCAAGTTCCAAGCTCGCGACCTGCCTGGTGTGAAGACTTACTTGGAGCGCAAGGGCGAGCTACCTAAGGGTCTTGTCTTCGGCCTGGCTGCCATCATCACCTACTACAAGGGTGGCAAGCGTGCCGATGGTGCAGAGATTACTCCCAACGATGATCCGAAGATTATCGAACTGTTACAACAGCTGTGGGCAACAGGCGATACGCAGAAAGTTGCCAACGGAGTACTGGCAGCCCAGTTCATCTGGCAAGAAGACCTCAACAAGATTGAAGGACTGAATGCCCTCGTTAAGCAATACCTCGACCTCATCCAGGCCAAGGGTATGCTTGAGGCCGTAAAGACTATCTTGTAAATAAAAGATGTTGAAAAATAGATGAACTCCCGAGCGCTCATGCACTCGGGAGTTCATTTATTATTTATTCTCAAATATTAGCAAGCCTTGAAGCTCATGTCGAGGCCTTTCACCGAATGGGTCAATGCACCGACAGAGATGAAGTCAACCCCTTGCTCAGCATAATCGCGAATAGTATCGAAAGTGATGCCCCCCGACGACTCTGTCTCATAGCGGTGATTAATGAGGTCTACGGCTTTCTTTGTATCAGGCACCGAGAAATTGTCGAGCATGATACGGTCGACCCCACCGTGCTGAAGCACTTGATTGAGCTCGTCGAACGAGCGCACTTCTATCTCAATCTTCAAGTCGAGACCTTTTTCCTTCAGGTAAGCATGGCAGCGGTCAATAGCATTCACAATACCGCCAGAAAAATCCACGTGATTATCCTTGAGCAGAATCATATCGAAGAGTCCAATACGGTGGTTACATCCGCCACCTATCTTCACTGCCTGTTTCTCCAACATACGCATACCAGGGGTGGTCTTGCGGGTATCAAGCACGCGAGTACCTGTTCCTTCCAGCCGCTTCACGTAACGAGCAGTCATCGTAGCGATGCCACTCATGCGCTGCATGATGTTTAGCATCAACCGCTCTGTCTGTAGCAGCGAGCGAACACGTCCTGTGACCACCATTGCTATATCACCCTTCTTCACCTGCGAGCCGTCTCCCATCAACACCTCGACCTTCATCTCAGGATCAAAACGACGAAACACCTCCTTGGCCACCTCAACACCAGCCAAGATACCATCTTCCTTAATCAGAAGATGCGACTTGCCCATAGCATCCTCAGGAATGCAGCACAACGTAGTGTGGTCACCATCACCGATATCCTCGGCAAACGACAGATCGATAAGTCTGTCAACTAATTCTTCTACTGAAAGCATAAAGATTCTATTGTTTTAGGGTTCTTATTCCAGATAAATGCCCACACCGATTCTCAGGCCCAGTCCACTGAGATTATTGTGGTCCTTAAAGCTCTGTTTGTAGTAGAACTCTGGCTCAATAGTCACCGTCCGGCTCACAAAGAAAGCATATCCTATATGCAGACTTGGCATGAAATCACTTACCGACTCATCAAAGAGTGAAGTATGGCAATAGTTTGCCGATCCACCAAGATACATTCCATTCTCTACGATATAGTAACGCATGCCAGCACCAAAAAGGAAAGTGTTGGCATCGTTCTCACGATAGCCATAGCCCATCTGTCCAAAAATCATCCACGAATCCTCAAAGAAGTAGCCACCCTTGAGGTTCAGGTCAATCTTCCATTTGTCGGCTCCCGTGTAGTCTGCATTAAAACCAGAGAAGGCAGCATTGGCATATATCTTGCCTTGCTCAAACTGGGCGAATGAGGCCGCCGACATTGCCAGCGCCATCATCATCATCACGAATCTTTTCTTCATAAATTATTATATTGTTTTTTTTGTTTTCTCTAAATGATACCAGATACCAAACCATACGATGGCAACAACCGTGCAGGCTGCTCCAAGCGAATAGCCTAATAGCTCAGGCAGATGGAAAGCCTGTTTCGAAATGAACAGGAAAGTCGAACACACGGAAGTCATGAACAGAGCCGGAATAAGGGTAATGGCAAAGCATTTGTTCTGACGAACGAGGTAGACGGTAAGTGTCCACAGCGTGAATACCGAGAGGGCCTGATTGCTCCAGCCGAAATACTGCCAGATAGTATTGAAGCCATCGGGATTCTCTATCTGCCATGCCAGCATAGCTATTGAACACATGAACATCGGCACACAGATAATGAGACGCTTAGGAATAGGCCGCTGGTCCATCTTAAGCCAGTCGGCCACTATCAGACGGCCTGAACGAAAAGCCGTATCACCACTCGTAATAGGGGCAGCCACCACGCCCAGCATGGCCAAGAGGCCTCCAAACACGCCAAGCCAGTCGTTACAAATAATGTTGACTACTGAAGGTGCCGACGTTGAGAAACCCGTTGCTACCTGAATAGTCTGATAGCCTGGAGTAGGATCGTTATAAAAGAAATACATGGACACTGTGGCCCAGATAAGCGCCACAATGCCTTCGGTAATCATGGCTCCATAAAAGATGGGACGTCCCATGTGCTCGCTCTTCACGCAACGAGCCATCAGGGGACTTTGCGTAGCATGGAAGCCGCTGATAGCACCGCAGGCAATGGTGATGAACAAGCAAGGGAATATCTGATCTGTCCACTTTTCAGTTGCTGCAAAGCCCATGTTCTCGAAATTCGTCCATAACTCTGGCAGAGAGGGCCACTTAACAAAGAGCATCACCATCAAGGCTGCTGCCATGAACAGGAGAGAGAAGGCAAAGAGTGGATAAACCTTACCGATAATCTTGTCTATAGGCAACATGGTAGCCACGATATAATAAGCAAAGATAACAGCAATCCACATCATGGTGGATCCACCGATATTGTGAAGAATCTCGGCAGGCGAATAAACGAACACCGTACCAACCATGATTAGCAACAACACTGTAAATACCAGCATCAGACGCTTGGCTGCTTTTCCCAAATACTGTCCAATGAGTTCAGGCAACCCGGCACCTCCATGACGCATAGAAAGCATACCTGACAGATAGTCGTGGGTGGCACCGGCAAAGATACATCCAAAAACTATCCACAAATAGGCAACAGGTCCGAATTTTGCTCCCATAATGGCACCGAAGATTGGGCCTGTTCCTGCAATATTCAGGAACTGAATCATAAAGATTTTCCACGATGGCAACACAATGTAGTCCATTCCGTCTGCCTTGCTTATTGCGGGAGTGACTCTATCGTCAGGAGCGAAGATACGCTCTACCATTTTTCCGTAAATAAGATAGCCTGCAATCAACAAGACGAGACTCACAGTAAAAGTAATCATATTGCTAACAGATAATAATCATATCACTTGCAAAAGTAATTAAATTATTGAAAATTTAAATGCACAGTTTTGAAAATTATTGTATTTTCATGATAAATTAGTTAATTTTGCACTAAAATTCAGTAGATAATGAAAAAACATCTTATAGTTGCTTGCTGCATCTGCCTGTCGCTTCTCAACAGTTACGCTCAGATATCCACTATCGGCATACCTTCCCCCAAACACGAAATACGTGCCGTATGGCTTACCACAATAGGCGGCATCGACTGGCCCCACTCTTATCAGGCCGACAAACAGAAGGCTGAACTCAGGGAAATTCTTGACCATCTGAAGACAGCAGGAATCAACACCGTATTGCTACAGACACGTGTCAGGGGTACAACAATCTATCCCTCTGCCATCGAGCCTTTCGACGGCTGCATGACCGGCATTCCCGGCAAGGATCCCAGATTCGACCCTCTTCAGTTTGCCATCGACGAATGCCACAGCAGAGGCATGCAGCTACATGCTTGGGTCGTCACCATACCTGTGGGTAAATGGAAAAAACTGGGATGCACGCAACTGAAGAAGAAGCACCCGAAGCTCATCACTAAGATTGGCGAAGACGGATTCATGAATCCCGAGAATCCCGAGACCGCCAATTACCTGACCAATATCTGCCAGGAAATTGTAGAGCGCTATGATGTCGATGGCATACATCTTGACTATATCCGCTATCCCGAGACTTGGAAACTACGTGTCAGTCGTCAGAAAGGCAGGGAAAACATCACGAATATCGTCAGTAAAATCTATCACCGCGTAAAACTGCTAAAGCCTTGGGTGATGGTATCCTGTTCGCCCATCGGCAAACATGACAACCTGCTGCGCTACCCCTCGAACGGATGGAACGCCCGCACCACGGTTTGTCAGGATGCCCAGCAATGGCTGAAGGATGGTATCATGGACGCACTTTTCCCTATGATGTACTTCCGCGACGATCATTTCTTTCCCTTCGCTATCGACTGGCAAGAACACAGCTATGGCCGATTTGTAGTACCAGGACTGGGTATTTATTTCCTCGATCCTAAAGAAGGCAAGTGGACGCTCGATGTCATAGATCGTCAACTTAATGTTATACGCGACTTGGGAATGGGACACTGCTACTTTCGCTCAAAGTTTTTCACTGACAACGTAAAAGGTGTATACGATCTCGGTTGCCGTTTCAACCAAAGCCCAGCGCTCATTCCGCCTATGACATGGATGTCGGACGAACATCCCCAAGCACCCTCTTCTATCAGGCTGACTAACGGAACACTCAGCTGGACAAGCAGTAGTTCAGACAGTTTCATATCTAATAATAGGAACTGCGCGTATCTTCTATATAATATATATGCATCAGATACTTATCCCGTTGATATCGAAAAAGCCGAAAACCTGATTGTCACCCGATTCATGGGAAATGAACTTCATGTCCAAGAAGGACTCTACTATGCCGTAACGGCCCAGAACCGATATGGCATAGAGAGCGAGCCATGCCAGATGACTGTCAGTACAGCTCTGTCAAAAAATGCCATGTTCCATTCCCCCAAGGCTCAGATAGTAAGCAATTCAGTAGAACTACCTTTCAAGGCATCGACCCTTGATGCCGACTTCATCATAATCGAAACGCTACAAGGCAGAACCGTCTCTGTTCATCCATATAAAGGCAACCATCTCAGTGTCAGGCATCTTCCCGAAGGAATCTATGCCTTCCGCTCACTGGGCAGAAAAGGACGCAACCACCGATTGGGATATTTCAGTGTGAAGCGCCATTAGTATTTATCAGATAAAAGAACAGGCTTTGTATCAGAACAAAGAATCAGGAGTATGAATCTTATTGATCTAACCTCTCTCACCCATCCAGACGTAGCATGTTATTCAGGGCTTACCGAAGCCCAGCTGCGCCAACAAGACGGTGGTCTGTTTATTGCCGAAAGCCCCAAAGTTATACAGGTTGCTCTCAATGCCGGATACGAAGCCGTTTCCCTGCTATGCGAGAAGCGACATATTGAAGGCGATGCCGCAGCAATCATAGCACGATGTGGCGACATTCCGGTCTACACAGGCACTCGGGAGCTTCTTTCCTCACTCACTGGCTACATACTCACACGTGGTGTACTTTGTGCCATGAAACGTCCCACCCTCCCCAGCGTTGCCGACGTATGTCGAGATGCCCGTCGCGTGGTAATTATCCAAGGCGTTTGCGATACCACCAACATCGGTGCCATTTTCCGTTCAGCGGCTGCACTTGGCATTGACGGTGTCTTGCTTACCAATGATTCATGCGACCCACTAAACCGACGTTCCATCCGTGTATCGATGGGATCCGTTTTCCTTGTTCCCTGGACATGGACCGACACATCGCTTGCCGAAGTGAAGACGCTGGGCTTCAAGACAGCAGCCATGGCCTTATCCCTTAATTCCATTCCACTCGACGATCCCCGCCTGAAACAAGAAGACAAGCTGGCAATTATCATGGGTACCGAGGGCGACGGTCTTCCCCACTCCACCATTAGCCATGCCGACTACGTGGTCCGCATACCCATGTCACATCAGGTTGACTCACTCAATGTTGCCGCTGCTGCAGCTGTGGCATTTTGGGAGCTGCGCTCTTGATTCAAATCAAGCAAACTGTCAAAAAGTAAGTTTTTTATTAAAAAAAATGATAAAATGTTTGTTATTTGGGATTTTTACTATAACTTTGCAAGCGAAATCAAACAAAAACCAATAATTAGTTCACTTTAATTTAAAAAAGTAAAAAGATTATGAATGCAGCAAAAGTTGTAGAAGATCTCAAACTGAGATTCCCCAATGAGCCCGAGTACATTCAGGCAGTGAGTCAGGTTCTTCCCACCATCGAGGAGGAATACAACAAGCATCCCGAGTTTGAAAAGTACAATCTGATTGAGCGTCTTTGCATCCCCGACCGTATTATCGAGTTCCGTGTGACATGGGTCGACGACAAGGGCAATGTTCAGACAAACATGGGCTATCGCATTCAGCACAACAACGCCATTGGCCCGTACAAAGGCGGTATCCGTTACCACAAGAGCGTCAACTTGGGTATTCTGAAGTTCCTGGCTTTCGAGCAGACCTTCAAGAACTCACTGACCACACTTCCCATGGGTGGAGCCAAGGGTGGTTCCGATTTCTCTCCCCGAGGCAAGAGCGAAGGCGAAGTGATGCGTTTCTGTCAGGCTTTCATGAACGAGCTTTATCGTCACATCGGTCCCGATGAGGACGTTCCCGCAGGTGACATCGGTGTAGGTGGCCGCGAGGTAGGCTATATGTTCGGCCAGTACAAGAAGCTCACCCACCAGTTCCAGGGTGTGCTCACCGGTAAGGGCATCCAGTTCGGTGGTTCGCTTATCCGTCCCGAGGCTACAGGTTATGGCACCGTTTACTTCCTGAACTCTATGCTTCAGACACGTAACATTGAGCTCGCAGGCAAGAAGGTACTGATTTCTGGTGCCGGCAATGTGGCTCAGTATGCTGCTGAGAAATGCATCCAGTTGGGTGCCATCCCCATGACCATGAGTGATTCCGACGGCTACATCTACGATCCCGATGGCATCGATCGCGCTAAGCTCGACTTCATCATGGAGCTGAAGAATGTGGAGCGCGGACGTATCAAGGAATATGTTGAAGAGTATCCTACGGCTAAGTACTATGAGGGCAAGCGCCCCTGGTATGAGAAGGCAGACATCGCCCTGCCCTGTGCTACACAGAACGAGATTAACGGTGACGAGGCTGCTGCCCTGGTGAAGAACGGTGTGATTGCCGTTGCCGAGGGTGCCAACATGCCTTCACTGCCCGAGGCTATCAAGATCTTCCAGGATGCCAAGATTCTCTACTCTCCTGGTAAGGCTTCTAACGCCGGTGGTGTGTCAGTATCTGGTCTTGAGATGTCGCAGAACTCTGAGCGTCTGAGCTGGACTGCTAAGGAGGTTGATGACTATCTGAAGCGTATCATGAACGACATTCACGAGAACTGCGTGAAGTACGGTACCGAGAAGGATGGCTACATCAACTACGTGAAGGGAGCTAACGTAGCTGGCTTCATGAAGGTTGCAAAGGCCATGATGGCTCAGGGACTCGTATAATAAGGTACGACACAAACACATATATCAATGAAGAGGAGAACAGGAACAAACCTGTTCTCCTCTTATTTTTGGATAGAAAAATGTTGATTATCTTAGTCTGATCCCATCGTTCACCTGTATGCTGTAATCAGGCGAGAGCTTGTTCAATTTGTAGAGCGCCCTCAGACGTATGCCATACATTTGTGAAATCGAGTACATCGAATCGCCTGGTCTGACATAGTGATATCGGCCTTTGTATTCCTTTGGAGCATTGCTGCGCTTCTTCTTCAGCCAGATAACTTCTCCCTCCTCTATTGTGTCCCGCTTGTCACGTTCATTATAGCGGGCCAGCTTCCGGTAGGAGATGCCCACCTCCTTAGCTATCGAGCGGAAGGTGTCTCCGCTCTTTGCTATCACATAGTAGTTTTTATTGAATTGCTTGATGGGATGTAGCGGCATACCATAGACATTTCCGTCCTTCAAACGCCTTGCCAACATCTTATCGTAGGATTTTGCCTTGTCGTATTCATAGAGCTTATAAAGTTGAATAAGCTCAATGAGTTTATTGGCATACTGAGGATTGGTGGCATAGCCGGCTGCTTTCAGCCCTTTCGCCCATCCCTTATAGTCGGTAGTCTTCAGTTTAAAGAGCGAACTGTATCGCTGACTGCTGGCCAAGAAGCGCGAGTGGTCTTCATAAGACTCATAAGCGGAATTATAGGCACGGAAACACTCATTCCTTCGGTCGTCATTATGATAGATTGTCCGTCCCGTCCACCCGTGACATTTTATCCCAAAATGATTGTTTCCCCTTTTTGTCAGTTCACTCGTTCCCGCTCCAGACTCGAAAACCCCCTGCGCCAAAGTGATAGAAGCAGGAATCTTCCATCGCTTCATCTGCTCTATGGCAACATCCTTATATTGGTCTATATATTGCTGGTACTGCTGGTTCCAACGGGCCTGACCTTGAGCAGCCATTGACAGCAGCAATGCGACAAAAAGAAAGATTTTTCTCATCTTTTTACTTATTTCTTTGCAAAAGTAATGTATTTTACTGAGATTTTAGTATATTTGCAACAGAAAAACGATTATCATGGAAGAACTAACACTTAAATCTAAGATTTTGGCGTGTCAGAAGGAAGAGCTGGCACCCCTTGAGCAACAGCTGGTGGAAATGGCTATCCAACAGACAGAAAAATCCTATGCTCCCCATTCCCATTTCCGTGTCGGAGCTGCACTGTTGCTGCAAAACGGCAAGATGATTGCTGGTTGCAATCAGGAAAACGCAGTACTTCCTGCTGGTATCTGTGCAGAGCGTTCAGCAATTTTCTCGGCTGGTGCCCAATTCCCTAACGAGGCGGTGACGACCATTGCCATTGCAGCCCGTGACGCGCAAGGTGAACTGACCGAAGACCCTGTCAGCCCCTGTGGTATCTGCCGGCAGGTAATCGTTGAGACAGAGACGCGCTTCCAGCGTCCTGTCAGGATTCTTCTTTATGGAAAAAAGCACGTCTACATCGTCGACGGCATCAGCCAGCTATTGCCTCTGACCTTCTCAGAGTTCTGAAGCCGGCTTTCGGAATCTCATTCTTCGATTCCCTAGCCTCAACGGTAGCAACCCAATCCCTTGGCGGTAGAGAGTGAGTCAAGATGGAAATCATACTTCAGGTTCGTCTCATCGATGAGCCTGAAGTGTTTCTTTCCCTGAATCTCATCTTTCGGATTCTCCCAGATGATGGACTTGAAATGCAGGGTGTCGTCTTTCACTTCGGGCGTACGGAGCAGGCAGTTCTCAAACAGATAGTTGAAAGCAGCCTGTTCGTCGGTCTGAGTACCCATCAGTTCGTCGTTGGCATAGCCAGTCAGGATACTGTTCTTCATGCTAAGTGTCTCCAACGGATAGGCAAACCCGTTGCGAGCATTGAAGAAGCGCATGGCCACCCCACGGTTAGCCGAGAAAGGATAGAACTGTGCCAGCGTACATCCGTCCAGCAGAACGGCACCTCCATAGGCCAGGATACAGTCGCCACCCGAGTTCGTTATCTGACAATCCTTCAACCCCACGTAGGCATTATGCAGCTCCAAGGCCACCCCTTTGCTGTTGTGTACGATACAGCTATCCATATACAGGCGCTGGTTGTCGTTGCCCAGTCGTGCAGAATCGCAGACGATGGCATTGGTGGCATTGCGAATCTCCGTGAGATGTAGCTGGTTGTCGGCTGACATGTCATAGAAATGGATGCCTCCCCATTGCCCACTGACCCGATCGTAGGGCAGGTAATCGAACATGTGGTCGAGGCGGTCGCCACGCATCACCACACTGTCGGTATGAAGTTTTCCATAGACATCCATACCAGCCTTGTCATGGAAAAAGAGCTGGGTGTTACGGATGGTCAGCGTAACGTCTTTCTCAATCTTAACGCTACCATAGACAATGATAGGACGTGACGAGCTGATGAGCGTGCTGGCCGTGAACACCTTGTCGTGCCACATCTCAGCATCCCATGCGAATGCCTGTAGCACCACCTGTTGCTCTACCCCGCTTTCCAATGCAAAGACCAGATTGTCGGTCACCAGCCTTGCCAACTGGTCTTTACCCACAGGGGCTGTCAGCTCTACGAACACGCGTATGCTGTCGCCTTTGCGCACTTCGAGGTCACTGGCCACCGAGCCAAGCGAGTTGTCAAGATAGGAGCCGTCGACATTCACGCGGAAGCCCGTCTGATTACCTTTCTTCAGCCTTACGTTACTGATGCGGATTCCGTCACCTGCATAGTTATATGCCCAGAAAGAATAGGTTGCTGAACCTACAGACGAGAAGATGGTATCCATCTTCACCGTGTCTACCGAGAAAGTGAGACGTGCAGAAGGACTTGTAGTGAACGAATCGTTGTCGGAACAAGCCGCCAGAAAGACTGCTATGGTGAGAAAAAAGAAAATCCGCTTCATCTTAAAGACAAAACGGATTTTTCAGTCAATTATTGTATCTATAGATACTTCACACTTACTTTCCGAAGTAGCGCTTCAGCAGTCCGGCAAAGCCTGCGCCATGACGGGCCTCATCCTTAGCCATCTCATGAACGGTGTCGTGGATAGCATCGAATCCGGCAGCCTTGGCATTCTTGGCAATACGGAACTTATCCTCGCATGCGCCAGCCTCAGCGGCAGCACGCTTCTCCAAGTTGGTCTTGGTATCCCATACGTTCTCGCCCAGCAGCTCAGCAAAGCGTGAAGCGTGATCGGCCTCCTCAAAAGCATAACGCTTAAATGCCTCTGCAATCTCAGGATAGCCCTCACGGTCGGCCTGACGAGCCATAGCCAGATACTGACCTACCTCGCTGCACTCACCGTTATAGTGTGCACGCAGGTCGTTAATCATCTCTTCTGATACACCCTCGGGCTTACCATCGCCAATACGATGAACGGTAGCGTAAGTTACGTCGCCATCATCCTTCAGTTCAGAGAACTTAGAGGCGGGAGCCTTACAGATGGGGCACTTCTCGGGAGCAGCGTCGCCTTCATAGATATATCCACAAACGGCGCAAATAAACTTTTTCTTCATAATACTTTCTGTCTTTGTTTAGGTTAATAAATTGTTTTTGCAAATATAGAGAGAAAAAACGCAAACACCAAAGTATTTGCGTAAAAAAATTTGTAATTTATATAAAATCCAATTTAGGCCATTTCGGACTAAGCGAATCTCGTCCTTCAGACGACCTTGAACTTGGCAAACTTCAACAGCAGCTGCTTAACGCCGGCATTGCGGAACTCCACGGTGGCCTTCTCGTTCTCGCCCTTACCCTCTACCTTGACTACGGTGCCTATGCCGAAGCGCTGGTGCTCAATGATCATGCCCTCGCTCAGGGAGCCTCCCTGCGATGCAGCCGATGAGGATGACGGTGCTGCCGTGGCCCGTGAGACGGGCTTGAAGCGACCACCGCTGGCCATATTGAGCTGACGCTTGAAACTGCTGGAGAAAGGATCTACGGGTGTTTCCTCGGGACGTGGTGCAACGACTCGAGGCTGAGGATCGGCACGGAACTGAGTGGCCACGGGACGCGGATTCTGCATCCAGGGGAGGTGCCTGCTCCCGAAATCATCATCGGCATCCTTCTGCATCTTTCCGTCATCAACGACACGAAGCAGGCGCGGATCAATGTCTCGTATGAAACGAGAAGGTGTATCATATTCCATGCGCCCGAAGCGGAAGCGGTTCTGCGCACAGGTCAGAATGCAATGCTTCTCTGCTCGCGTAATGGCCACATAGAGCAGTCGGCGCTCCTCTTCCAGTCCCCGGAGCGAGTCGACCGACATGGGCGACGGGAAAATATTCTCCTCCAGACCCACGACAAACACCGTGGGGAATTCCAGTCCCTTGGCACTATGGATAGTCATCAGCGACACCTTCGGCTGGTCGGCGTCGCCCTCGCTGTCAAGGTCGGTCAGCAGCGCCACTTCCTGCAGGAAATCGCTCAGATAGACCTGTTCGCCCATATCCTCCTCGCGCCGGCTTTCCACGAAGTCCTGCATACCGCCAAGAAACTCCTCGAGGTTCTCCTGCCGCGCTATGTCATCAGGGTTGCGACTGCTGTAGATGTCTTTCGAGATGCCACTCTCCATGATAATGGCATGCCCCAGCTGATAGGCATCTTCATTAGCCACTCTTGCCTTCCACCCCTCTATGAGTTGGCGGAAAGCCTCCACCTTTGCTACCGTTCCGCGTGCCATCTCCATATGGAAGAGTACGGGCTGACTGATGACCTGCCAGAGCGACACGCCGTAGGCCGTAGCCGTAGCCACGATCTTCTGCAGCGTGGTATCGCCGATGCCGCGGGTGGGATAGTTGATGATACGCTTCAGCGCCTCCTCGTCATTGGGGTTGGAAACCACCCGGAAATAGGCTATCACATCCTTGATCTCCTTGCGCTGATAGAACGACATGCCGCCATAGATACGATACGGAATGTTCATCTTGCGCATCTGCTCCTCAAACGAACGGCTCTGCGAGTTGGTACGGTACAGGATGGCAAAGTCGCTATAGGCAGCCCCTTCCTGCCGTCGGATACGCACGATGTCGTTACACACAATCATCGCTTCCTCCTTGTCGCTATAGGCTGGCTTGAGGGTCAGCCGCTCGCCTTCGTCGTTCTGGCTGAACACATCCTTCGGTATCTGCCGCGCATTCTTCTTTATCAGGCTGTTGGCAGCCTGCACGATGAGCTGAGTGGAACGGTAGTTCTGTTCCAGCTTAAACAGCCGTGTGTCCGTATAGGCCTGCTGGAAGTTCAGGATATTGTCAATATTGGCTCCGCGGAAGCTGTAGATGCTCTGTGCATCGTCGCCCACCACACACACACGCTGGCGTTCGCGGGTCAGCTGATGGACGATGCGTTGCTGGGTGTGGTTGGTGTCCTGATACTCATCGACGAGCACATAGAGAAATTTCTCCACATACTTACGGCGCACCTCCTCATGGTGTTCGAAAAGCAGGAACGTCTGCACCAGCAGATCGTCGAAGTCCAGGGCATTGGCCTGCCGACAGCGCTCCGTATACCGCTGGTACACCTCAGCCACCTTCGGCAGTCGGCTGTTGAAGAGCGAGCTGTTCACGAATGCCTGTGGCAGTATCAGGTGGTTCTTGGCCATCGAAATCACGTCGGCTACCGACGAGGGCTTGTACTCCTTGTCGTTGAGTCCCATCTCACGACAGATGCTCTTCACCAGCGAACGGGCATCCGTCTGGTCGTAGATGGTAAAGTTGGGCTGAAAGCCTATATGCTCCACCTCGCTTCTGAGGATGCGTGCGAAGACGCTATGGAAGGTACCCATCTGCAGATACCGTGCCGTCTCGGCTCCCACCAGCCTCCCTATGCGCTCCTTCATCTCTCGCGCAGCTTTGTTGGTGAATGTCAGGGCCAGTATGTTCCAGGGCTTCAGTCCCTTCTCCCTCAGCAGGTAGGCTATCTTATAGGTAAGCACGCGTGTCTTTCCCGATCCTGCGCCGGCTATGACAAGCTGTGCTCCGCTACAATATTCCACGGCCTCGCGCTGTTGTGCGTTCAGCTCTTCTAAAAAGTTCTCGTTCATCGTGACTGCAAAGGTACTGTTTTTCCGTGAGAAAATAAAGAAAACGAAGAGGGAATAAAAAAAGAATCGGAATCCCCATATCGGAATTCCAATTCATTTTTATCAGGTAAGAATAACTTCTACTTAACCTTGGCCAAGCGAAGCGGCTTCTGCTTATTTGAAGAAGTCCTTAACAGCTTCGTTGGGAACCATCTGCTCGTCGAAGATGTAAGCACCCGTCTTGGGGCTGCGTACCATCTTGATTACCTTTGAGTATGCGCGACCATCCTTTGAGCCTTCATGGAGGGTAGCAACGGTTTTCTTTGCCATGTGTCAGTGCCTTTCTTACTTAATCTCCTTGTGAAGAGTCATCTTCTTCAGGATGGGGTTATACTTCATCAGCTCCATGCGCTCAGGCGTGTTCTTACGATTCTTAGTCGTAACATAACGGCTGGTGCCAGGAAGACCGCTGTTCTTCATCTCGGTGCACTCCAGGACTACCTGGACGCGGTTACCCTTTGCTTTCTTGCTTGCCATGGTCTCTTAGTCTCCTATTACTTTAATGTCCTTCCAGTCCACGAAGCCTTTGGCAACAGCCTGCTTCAAAGCGGCGTCCAGACCAACTTTATTAATCATGCGAAGACCAGCAGCGCTAATCTTCAACTGAATCCAGCAATCCTCCTCTACATAATAGAACTTCTTGCTGAACAGGTTGACATCAAAGCTGCGCTTCGTGCGATGCTTTGAGTGAGACACATTGTTACCAATCTGTGCCTTCTTTCCTGTGATTTGACAAACTTTAGACATTGCTATCTACTTTCTTTTTAAGTCTTTAAATACTTACTTACTCCAAACAGGGTGCAAAGGTACGACATTTAATCGAGATACAAAAACAGAGTATTGACATTTCTTTTCAAGTTAATCTTTTTTAACCTTTTGTACATTTTCGCACATGGCCAATGCAACAGCTATTCCATAGCGCAAAGGGTTACTGCCTTGCGTTAAGCCATAGACCACCCTGACAGCCGCAAAGACCACAAAATATGACCACAAAGTGGTCTAAACAGCATAAAAATAGTTAATTCTTTGAACAAAACGGACAAGATTACCATATTTTTACTAACTTTGCAGCCCCTTATTAAGAATATACATTATAATATATAAGGATTTTAAGGTATGAGACAACTGAAAATTCAAAAAAGTATTACCAACCGCTCGAGTGAGGCACTTGACAAATATCTTGTTGAGATTGGCCGTGCTCCCCTCATCTCCATCGACGAAGAGATTGAGCTCGCACAGACCATCCGCCGCGACGGCCCCGAGGCCCAGAAAGCCAAGGAGAAGCTGGTGAGTGCCAACCTTCGCTTCGTCGTCAGTGTGGCCAAGCAGTACCAGCATCAGGGACTCACGCTCACCGACCTTATCGACGAGGGTAACATCGGTCTGATTAAGGCAGCTGAGAAATTCGACGAGACACGTGGTTTCAAGTTCATCTCATACGCAGTATGGTGGATTCGCCAGAGCATCCTTCAGGCCATTGCCGAGCAGAGCCGCATCGTGCGACTGCCGCTGAACCAGACAGGCGCGCTGAGCAAGATCAACCAGACCATCAGCACCTTTGAGCAGGAGCATGGTCGCCGCCCATCAAACTTCGAAATCGAAGAACTGACGGGTGTGGAGAGCGACAAGATAGAGCAGGCCATCAAGGCCGATGCCCACCACATGAGTATCGACGCGCCGTTTGGCGACGACGACGACAACGCTATGGTAGACATGCTGTCGTCGGGCGATGACAGCCGCACGGACAAGCAGGTAGACTACGAGTCGCTCACGTCCGACCTTGACCACGTGCTGGGTCGTGTGCTGAAAGACCGCGAGCTGCGCATCGTGAAGGAATGCTTCGGCATAGGCTGCCATGAGAAAGGTCTGGAGGAGATTGGCACCGAGATGGGACTGACCCGCGAGCGTGTGCGCCAGATTCGTGAGAAGAGCATTGCCAAGTTGCGCGAAAGCGGCTATGCCAAGGTACTCATGAAATACCTGGGATAACGTTTCTCAGTTCTTCTCCGTCATATACTTCCAATAGCGGCGCGGCATATCGCTTAATTGCTTTCGCGGATTCATGCGTTCACGAATGCAGATAGCCTTGAAATAGGTGCGCCACAATTCCTGGAAAAGCTTATCGTTCTCGCTCAGCACGTCGTCATTCAGCTTACCGTCGTCGAGCGAGAACGGTATTTTTTTCTCATCCTCAAACGTAATCCTAATCACCTGATTATCCTTCCGTCCGATGCATTCCCCACCCTCGGAAGGAGTGGGAACAGCCTTGAAGTAACCATAGTGACGCTTGGCATCGTAGATGAGCCAAGGCTGGTCGCTGAAGCGGTCCTGAAAGTGGTCGATGACAAGGGGCAGCACATCGTGGTCGGGGGCCACAACACCCAGATAGGTGCCATCCTTAGCCTTCTGGAAACGGATGAACTGCTTCATGCGCAGCTGCTCATGGGCCACCCGCCTCGCAATGTTCGTAACGGCCAGCACGTCAGAATCGGCAAAGTTACGGGAAATATCCCTCTTCTGCTGGAACACCTTATATATATAGTTAAACAAAGGCGTATCCAATTCTGGCAGTTCCGACTGCCAGCTCACCATAATCATCCGCAACGCCTCACGCGGCAACAGCTTCTCCAATCCCGTCCACACGCGACGGGCTTTGTCGTCGGCCGTCACCACGCTATGCACCTCTTCGGCAAAAAGCGGCAGCACCCCACCCTCTCCCACCAGCTGTTCAGGCCGCTGGCGAAGGGCATAGCTGTCGAATACTGCCGTCAGCAGTCCGTCGAGCGTTCGGTCGAAGGTATATACAAGCATCACTAATTAATGGCACAAAGATACATAATTCCTATGAACATTTGGAAGAAATTCGCCTAATTTCATTTTTTTTCTTTTTGGGGGGATAACGATAAATATAACTTTTTTATTTACTATTTTACTATAAAAGTTGCTTGATTTGAAAACTTTTCGTATCTTTGCGCCAATGAAACGCGAAAGAATCATATCGGCATACAAGTCGTACTTCAAGGATTTCATTGATACGCTCACCGAGGCTGAGGCCCGCAAGGTGTTCTACGTCATCGATATGCTGAAGACACAGGAACGAGTCAATGCAAAATTCGTCAAATACTTACGTGATGAGATATTTGAACTTCGTGCAGAGCATGGTGGAAATATTTTCCGAGTGTTCTTTATCTTTGATGATGGAAACGTGGTGATGCTTTTCAACGGCTTCCAAAAGAAAACACAGAAGACACCCGAAAAAGAAATAAACAAGGCAATACAACTAAAAAAGGAATATTATGCAGGAAAGAAGTGACATAATGAGCGTTGACGCTATGATGGACGAACGTTTCGGAAAGGTGGGTACACCAGAGCGTGAGGCATTCCGCAAGGAGGCCTACGCCTATTGTGTCGGTCAGATTATCAGCGATGCAAGGAAGCGCGAGAAGGTCACTCAGCAGGAACTGGCCCAGCGTGTGGGAACCAACAAGTCTTATATCTCTCGTGTTGAGAATGGTAGTGTGGAGCCAGGGGCAGGCATGTTCCTTAGAATTCTCAATGCCCTCGGTCTACGATTTGATGTATCGCAGCCGCTGGCAATCGGTTAAGAATTATTTGATTTAAAGTTTAACGAAATACTGTACGCCAATGGACAGATAAAAGATAATAAGACATAAGACTGGAACGTCCACTTTTGATTCTTGTTGTTCGATAATTGGGGAATTAAAGGACAATATTGCAAGAACTAAAGTAGATAGTTCACGCCGTTCGGCGTGGGCATTTACTCGTTTAAGCAATATAGGTCATCCCCAATACCTCGAACAACGTAAGCGAAGTAATATGCTCACGTTTTTCTTTTTGTCCCTTATTGAATAATTACTTTAGAGATTAACGAATATAAATGCAAATCGCGATATGAAGAAGTCTTCTGCGTCAACAACAATCCAGCTTCACTTGGTATCACCGACTAAGTATGATTGGACAAACGTGGCCAATGCCATCGTCAAAGGATGCTATATGCCTTACGACAAGGCAAGGGCTATCTACGTATGGCTTGCAGAACACATTCAGTATGATACCAGCTACACCATTTATGATGCCGATACCGCTTGGAAGAAAGGCAAAGGTGTCTGTCAAGCCTATTGCGAACTATTTTATAGATTAAGTTCTGCATTAGGCATGGATGTCAGAATCATTTCAGGCCATGGGAGAGGACGCGAAAATTCCAAGAAGGGCATAGAGAACCATTGTTGGATTGTGGTGAACAAAGACCCATACCCTGCCAAGCCTACTCCATTCCCTGAAGTAATCATTTACGAAAAGGGACAAGAGGAAACTGCCAATATCCAGATAACTAAAGGTCTGAATCGCTCAAACGCTATACTTATTGAACCGACGTGGGCAGCCGGGATGGTAGAAAACGGTAAGTTCGTAAAGAGCGACCATAATATGTCTTGGTTTGACGTGGATCCTTGCTGGATGATTTTCACTCACTATCCAAAGAATCCTCTTGACCAGATGTTGGGCAACTTTATGCTTTCATTCGAAGATTATAAGCGACTGCCATACCTTCATCCAAGCTATGCGGAATACGGATTCGAGAGTACCGACCTGTTATCCTATTTTATTCATACAGGTTCATGTGACTTTCCAAAGATTTACCCCAACTTCGGCAATAACTTAGAATTTGTCGACATCCCCATTGCAAGTAGACTGCTTCCGAACAAACAATACAACATCTGCGTAATGAAGAAAAGTAATTGTCATTTGGCCATCGTCAATGGCAAAGATTTTATGCTCGACGATGAACCGGGAACAAAATGGATAAACGACGGAACGAAATGGACTGTCACTTTCACTCCCAAAAGACGCGGAACCTTATCCCTCTCTATCAGAGACAATGAAAAGGACACACTCTATCACAGCATTTTAGAATACAAACTATAATTGATACAAACTATGGACGGAAAACAAACAACAAAGCCTGTTATGGATGATGTCATGAAACGACATTTCTTTAACCTCTACTGTCTGGCTCTCTCTGATGGTTATCTTGACTTCAAAGAGTTGCAGGCATTGTATGATATTGGTGTGGAGCATGGAATAACACCCGACCAGATCAACCAATTGGTTCTGACGGCAAACATAGACCCCAAAGTACCTGAGACAACAGCCGAGAAGGTGGAATGTCTCTACGACCTGAGCCGGATGGCTTGGGCAGATGGGAAGATTGAGCCTGAAGAACATGAAATCATCAAGAAGTGCGTCATCCGCTATGGCTTCTTGCCTAAGAATGCGACAGGTATTGTCGATTATTTTATCGAAAGCGTAAAAGAGAACAAATCTAAAACAGATATACTCAATGAAATTAATGGATAAGTTAAACGGCAGTTCTGTCAAGAACTTGTTCGATACAAGGCAAGAGCCGGAGTCTTTACAGGAAGATGTACCGTCATTACCTCAAAACGTTATTAAAATTAGTGACCATGCTAGAAAATCCGGCGAATCGTACAATCAATATGGCTTCCGTGTAGCTGGCCTTTCTGAAGGTAACAGACACACTTTGACTGCCTGTCTACAGTCTGTCTGCTGGGGAATCAGAAAGGAACAAGAAATGGATGACGACCTGCAACAGGAACTCCAGAAAAAACTTTCGGCAAAGAAAGCTGAACTTGAAACAGACCGTAAGAATAAAGAAGAAGAACTTGAAGCCTCCAAAGAGAAGCAGCAAGACTTGGCGAGTGACATACAGAGCCAGAAAAACAAGCTGGCAGACCTTGAAGACAGCCGCTACAAGAGGAATCGCGATGCATGGATTACCTTAGTCATAAGTACTGTATTGCTCATTCCTTTTACCATCTATTTCTTCATTTTTTATAGCTCCGTAGCCTACTCTGCATTTTTCAAAGTGTTTGATACTAATTCGTTAGGCAGCGATGGCAATTTTAAGTTATCTGAAGCCGTATTAGATGCGGCTGCATTTCCAAATGCATGGGCAGATGGTTGGGGTGAGTTACTCTTCATCCTTTGCATGCCCATCATCTTCCTTGCCTTCGGATTTATATTGAATCGTTGGGAAAGAGAAAACGGACGGCTCAAGTACTTTAAAATACCAGCTCTTATAGTTGTCGCGTTTATTTTTGACTCGTTATTGGCCTTCGCCATTTGTAAGAAAATCTATAACCTAGACACTATGATGTCATTGGAATCACGACCAGATTATAGTATTCCATTGGCAATACAAGATCCGCAATTCTGGATGATTATCTGCCTTGGCTTTGTATCTTATCTTCTATGGGGTTTCGTATTTAGCTATTTTGTGAAAGCTTGGGAAAACCTTGATCTCAACCAGATTCGCAAGAAAGAAATTGAGGATAAAATAGCTAAACTTCAGAAAGACCTTGATACAGAGAAAGCCAATGGGACTAATTTGAAATGCCAAATTTCAGCTATCGGTCCCAAGATAATGGAAATAGATACTCAGATGAGCGTGAGCGCAAGATATGACCTTGCCAAAATCAGACTCGAACTCCACAATTTCTTCGCTGGATGGCAGACTTATTTAGCAGGAATGCACAAGTCTGAGATAGAAAAACAAGATGCAACAGACCTCTTTAACAAGATGATAGAAACCATAAAAGTAGTTGATTAAAATGATTTTCATTATGAATACCAAGACAATCCTTTCTCCAATTGTGCTTCTAATTATGGCACTAACAATTCTTACAGCTTGCGGTGGTGGTAAAAAAAGTGTTTCAAGCAGTAGCGATGGTAAGACTACAACCGTTCAATCTAACAAACCGTTGAACATTTCAATCTACCTTGACCTCTCCGACCGATTGGAAAGGCAGATGGTTCCATCCCAGAAAGACAGGGATATAGAAATTGTTAACTATTTGACAGAGATAGTAAAGAATCATGCAGTAGCTCAGAAAATTCTTCCCTCACGAGACCGTATCAAGGTGTTCTTCTATCCCACGCCCAATGACTCGAAGATAGCATTGTTATCACAAGACCTTGAAATGGATTTGAGCAAGGCACAGCCTGCCGAAAAGAAACAGATGCTGCTGGACTTTCAGGAGAGATTCAATACGAGCCTTACCAAAATCTACGAGGCCACCATGCAGGCCAAAAACTGGATTGGCAGCGATATATGGGGATTCTTCAAGAAACAAGTGGACACCTATTGCATAAGGGAGGATGCCCGGAACATCATCGTCATCTTGACTGATGGTTATTTGTTCTATGCGCCCAACAAGCAAAAAGACGGAAACAATTACAGCTACATCCTGCCGCAGACACTTTCCAATCCGAACTCTGGTTTGATAGTTTCAAGGCAAGGCCTTGAAGATCTTGAAGTCCTATTACTTGAAGTTAACCCTTACGACCCCAAGCATCAAGACCAAATGGAAGCGATACTCCAGAATTGGTTTAGAGACATGGGAGTGCAAAAGATGTTTGTTGGAGAAACAGACCAACCGTCAAACACGAGGTTGATTATAGATAAATTCATGAAATAGTCATCGACTTGAATATGTGGATTGTAGTTACCTACTAACTGCAATGTAGTTACCTACTAACACTAAAATAGCCTCTACGACAGCCCGTCGGGTAATGGTTCAGAGTATGAACTAAAAACATTCATGGCAGAAGATAGACGAGCGCACGGGTGCAGCCGTGGAGGAAGAGGCATCACGGACGGTGGTGGAGAGACTCCTGGCGATGAATGCCGCGATGGCAACATTGACGGCGGCGGAATCGAATAATGTTAGTCGCTATCCTGTACATCCATAATCAGCAAGCAAGGCTTTCGAGCTTTGCTTGCTGATTTTTGAGAAAGGCAGTTTAGTCAATGCCTTTTCTTGTCAAATAATTCGGAATGAGTACCAATATTTATCAGTGTAAGTACCTTTTCCTTGTCATTCTGTTGCCAAATGAGTAGTAAATCATCGGCAATATGACATTCCAAACATCCTTTATACTCACCATCCAGATTGTGTTTGCGGCATTTCTGAGGCGGTTTTTCGCCGCTGGCAAGAATCTTGATGACATTATCCAGTAGGGCTTCTTTATATCCGCGTTTCTTATACCTCCTTCTAGAGCGTTTGTACTCGCCCGTATATCGAAGGGAATATTTATGGCCTTGAACTGGTTGATGAATACTGACTTGTGGATTACCCACATTCTCTTTCTTGTTTGTCCTTAATAAGGACTGTGACAATAATTGCTTTGCTCTTTTCATATTGCGGGAAATTAAAAATCCGGGCAAATACCCGTTTCCCACAAGTATTCATATCCATAGGCGCTAAATAAAGGGCATCAAAAGATGGGGAAATGCTGTTTCTGTACCATTGTTTTGGCTTTATTCACAGATTTTCGGTCTAAAATGGTTAAAAAGAATGGAATTTACAATATATACGAGTTGATTTATTAATAAACATTTAGGACAAAATTGCCCTTTTTGTCTATACTATTTAGGTTTCATTAACGAACTAGTAGTTACGGTTGGATGAAGGCTGAGTAGAGAGAGAGGGTCATACCGTGCCGAGATTGCGGGACGGTTCCCTGATTCGCATATTTCAATATTTATTTGTGTATACATATTATGCAGCGGAATAGGGAACTAAGACAAAACACAGAGAGTGACGCAATCACGCGTAGAGAGTGACGCAATCACGCATAGAGAGTGACGCAATCACGAAAAGATCCCTCCCGGCCTCCCCTGGAAGGGAGGTTTGTTCTATTATCTTATTTGGTGGGACAGGTAAAAGTACACAAAAATGTACATAAACGCTTGGGCGTTTAAAATTAATATCGTATCTTTGCAGCCATAGGACTAAAGATATTGAATTATGACAGCACTTACATTTAGCGATTTCAGAAAGAACATGGCCAGTTCGTTTGACCTTGTAGACGCTGGTGAACATGTGTTCATCAACAGGGGTAGCAAGAAAATGTATGCTATCGTGGCTGTGGATGATGATGACCTGACTATTACTCCCGCTATGGCTGCAAAGATAGAGAAAGCCAGGAAGGAATATAAGGAAGGAAAAGGTGTGTCCCTGAAGACTCACGAAGATATTGACAGGTATTTCGAATCATTGTAACTATGTACGAAGTCAAGGTTTTAGAAGAAGCAGAAAAAGTCATCAAGAAGTGGAAGAAATCAAACCCACAACTCTTTAAGAAATACCAGAAGCTTTTTCATGAGTTAGCAGATCACCCTCGTACGGGCATTGGTCATCCGGAAGCATTGAAAGGTGGCAATGACGTAACATACTCTCGTCACATTACGGCACATGACCGTATTATCTACGATATCTATGACGAGACGCTAGTCGTATTAATCATCGAAACAGAGGGGCATTACAACGACAAGTAGCTTCACTGATGACTGCGCTTGATGCTGGATACAAAGTTACAACAAATTCTGCAAACAAGCAAGCATTTCGCCATATTTCTCTCGCTATGCCATATTTTGAAAATAATGTCTGTAACTTTCAAATAGGATTGTCATCCTGAAAGTCGAGTGACAGCTGCTGTTCGGCAGCTGCTTTTTTCTGCTGTGCTTTACTGATGAGCAGGGGGCGCAGGCGTTCAGGATGCAGCTCGTTGATGCCCACGATGGGCTGCGAGAAAGAGGATGTGAGCTCGCCACAGGTGATGAAATACTTGGCTTTCTTCATCACCACACCCATCTTCTTCAGGTGATAGGAGGTGACGCGGCCATAGCGACGGCTGTTCACGATGAGCATGGCCGACTTCACGCCGATGCCCGGCACACGGAGGATGTGCTCATAGGCCGCCGTATTGATGTCGACAGGGAAGAACTCAGGATGACGGAGTGCCCAGCCCAGTTTCGGGTCTACCTCAAGGTCGAGGTTAGCATGGGCATCGTCGACAATCTCGTTGACATTGAAATGATAGAAGCGCATGAGCCAGTCGGCCTGATAGAGCCGGTTCTCACGCACCAAGGGCGGCTGCTTCAACACAGGCAGACGCGGATCGTAGGTGTTCACGCTGATATAGCCCGAATAGTAGACGCGCCGCATGGTGGGCTGGGCATAGAGGGAGGACGACATGGTGAGAATGTCCTGGTCGGTCTCCTTCGTGGCTCCCACAATCATCTGCGTGGACTGTCCGGCCGGCACGAAGCGGGGGGCATGACGGAACTTCTGACGTTCCTCTTTGTTCTCGAGCACGCCCTGCTGAATGAGCTTCATGGGCTGGAACACACTCGCATGGTCTTTCTCTGGAGCCAGGAGCTTCAACGATGACTCACGGGGTATCTCGATGTTCACACTCATACGGTCGGCCCAACGGCCTGCCTCGTTGAGCAGTTCACGACTGGCTCCGGGAATGCTCTTCAGATGGATATATCCGTTGAAACGATGAACCGTTCGCAGATCACGGACAATGGCCGTGAGCCGCTCCATAGTATAGTCGGGAGAGCGCACCACCCCACTCGACAGGAACAGTCCTTCGATATAGTTGCGACGGTAGAACTCCATCGTGATCTCCTCTAACTCCGACACAGAGAGCGTGGCGCGCGGGATGTCGTTGGAACGACGGTTGATGCAGTAAGCACAGTCGTACTTACAGTAATTGGTCAGCATGACCTTCAGCAGCGAGATGCAGCGCCCGTCGTCGGCAAACGAGTGGCAGATGCCCACGCCACCCACGGTATTGCCCACCATGCCCTGTTTGCCACCACGCACAGTGCCGCTCGACGAACACGACACATCGTATTTCGCCGACTCTGCCAAGATGCGCAGCCTTTCCATGGTTTTCTCCGTCAGCATAGTGAAGGCAAATGTACGAAAAATAACTGAGACAATCGCAATAAAACACAAAAAAAAACTCCGCAAGATTTCTGAAAAATCTCGCGGAGTAAATGATGTTTCTCTGACACGAACGTGCCTTAGAGGAAAGTCTTATCTGACTACTTTCCTGCCGCCTACGATATAGAGGCCGCGGGGCAGCTGCTGCAGGCTGGTGCCCACATAGCGGCCGTCGAGGGTATAGATGCGCTGGGATTCACGGGACGACTCGCCTACGGCATGAATACCCGTCGCTATAGAACTGACGAGCACTTCGTCGAGGAAGAAACGGCCTTTGTCAGCCATGAAGGTGATGGTCACGCTGCCCGTTCCCGTCACAGTAGCCGTAAAGTCAGTGAACGCGCCCTTAGTCATCGTCACCTCAGCAGGTGTTACCGTTCCGTCTTCTATAGAAAGCGACAGCGTGGTGCCATCTTTATCAGCATCCCACGCACCGGCCTTGAAGGTCAGCGTGGCTGTTCCGTCCAGCGCGATGGCCGGTGTCGTGGCTACGCCCACATTAGAGGTTCTGCCAAACCGCGCACACTTATTGGCCCCATAGGCATAGGTATTGCTCCACCCTTCATTGTCGGTGTTGAAGGCACCCACGGCAATATTTTCGCTCCACTTACCGTCATTGCCGCCCGTTCCCTTGCACTGATTGAACGACTCATAGAAAATGGTGTCGCCAGACTGGGGCTGGGGCTGAGGGTCGGGGTCAGGATCGGGATCGGGATCATCATCATTAAAGACCAGCTTAATAGTACCGTCATTGTACTTGATGATATTCTTGATACCAATCTGCTTAGAGTTCCCCTCCCGGGTCTTCAAACTTGTAATACTAGTTTTGGCATTGCCGTAGAGATTACTTGATTTGGCAGAATAATAATTCTTGCTCCCATCAGCCGTGAGCACGCAGGCACGCTTCTTCGACTTATTATTGTTCACCGTATTGCTCGACCAGTCATTGTAACTATAGGCAATACGCGTAACTAACACACCGTTACCGAAAATCGACGGATACCAAGTGCCTGGCTGTCGGTTTTCAAAAATGAAGGTCTCGCTGCTGCTATTGCGGATAATGCAGGCCGAGTTCTTGGCCAGTCCGAGGGGGGATTGCAGAGTGATTGAACTGGCATTGCCCACCTCCTTAAGGTCGAGCCAGCCCATATAGCTCTTCTCGTAGGCATTATAGCCTACAGGCTTCGTACAGTCGTCGGAGACATAGGAACCCGAGTCCATAATCGACCAGAAGCCGAAGGGATCATCATAGCTATAACTCCCGTTGGTGACATAGAAGTCGGGCAGTCCCAATGCATGGCCGAACTCATGGCAGAACACCGCCAATCCCATCAGACTGCCATCGGAGTTTTGCTCGTTACCGATGAAGAAGCTATTGAAGTGCACGTTATTATAGGTGCCACCCCCAATGGGGTCTTCTTCGGCATCCCACTCACAGGGCCACATCAGCTTAGTGTTGGCAGAAGTCTGTTGCTCCGTTGCCTCACCTTTTCCGGCATAGAGCATGCACAGCAAGGGTACGCCAGCCTTGTGGTAATTATCACCTGCAGGAACAACATACTGTGAAAAGTCTGTACCGAGCTGGCTGATAGCTGCCGAGACAGCATGGCCAGGCAGCTCATCGACATGCTGGTCATAGCCCTGACTGTCGTTCGTACCATAATAGGAAGCCGACTTCGACAGCGTAACAATACCTACCACATCAAACGTGGGTACAAACTGGCCACCGCTCTGTGCGATGAAGTAGTCGCGCACGGAACCGATAGAACCGTTGTCGCTATAGCCTTCCTCGTTGTAGTAGCGTTTCATCTTCTCCACCGTAGTGGTCGTCTTGAACTTGGTATCGGAGAACTGTACCATCACCACAGGAATGGTGTACTCGCCAATGCTGGGCACGGCACCACGACTCATCGTTCCATACTGACCCAGACCGTCGCTGGTCGAGGCATAGATAGCGCGACGCTTGGCCTGCTTCGTCTCCATCCTGCTGGCACGACGGCCCTGAAGTGTCTGCTCATCGACCTCTTCATAAACGTCGTTGACCTTCACATAGCAGGTGCCATCGGCTGCCTGCAGCCAATGACCATGCTCGTCGCCCACCAGCCTTACGCTCACCTGCCGACCGTCAGCAAGGCTAATGGTTGACCACAGGCCCGGCTTGGCAGGAATAGCCATCATCGACATTGCTATAAGCATCAATGATATGGCTAATAAGAATCTTTTCTTCATGCTATAAATAAAAAAAATATATGTTTCAATCTTTGATTAGTATTTCAAGTTGTCCGATTTGGGGCTGCAAAATTACAAAGAAATATGCATAAATAAAACAAAAACCTGAAAAAACAAACATTTTATGCAAAAGATTAACCTTATTTTTGAATATTCGACCTGTAATTGCAAACAAAAGTTGTTTTTTCTTTAATTATAGACCTAAATTTGCCCAGCTTGCCAAGTTATGCTAAATTTGCAATTCATAATCATATCGTCAGCTCTTCCCAAGAGTGCCCCAACTCCTATGCCCCAAGAACAATCAGCCCTGCGTGAACGGCAGCGCACAGACCTGCGCGAACCACGACGCTACAAAGTGATTATATACAATGACGACTTCACCACGATGGAATTTGTGGTGATGATACTTACCACCGTGTTTTTCAAGAGTCAGGCCGAGGCCGAAGCCCTCATGCTGCAGGTACACCACAGCGACAAGGCCGTGGTGGGCATCTACACTTACGACATCGCTATGTCGAAAGTGCAGAAAGCCACCCGCATGGCACGCGATGCCGGCTATCCCCTGCGCCTGGCCTGTGAACCCGAGGAATGAAATGAAAGGAAGAAGGATATGGCAGAGATCAAATACACCTACAGGGCCGGACAGCTCATCAACAGTGCCGTGGAATGCTGCAAGTCGTTCCGCCACGAATTTGTCACTCCAGAGCACCTGCTCTTCCGGCTGATGGAAGACGGCACGTTCAGCTATGCCATCAGCGTTTATGCCTCCACCCAGCTGCTGGAGGACAAGCTGGAAGCACAGCTGCGCTCCGTTAGTCCCATACCCGAGGATGCCGACTACCAGCCCGAACTGTCGGTGCTGATGACGCGCCTCATCGAACAGGCCTACCAACAGGTGTTCTTCAGTAGTGCCGAGGGAATCGACATCATCCACATAGTGCGCTCGCTGCTGCAACTGAAAGAGTCGTGGGCCTGCTACCTGTTGAAAGAGGCCCTCGACGGCGAGGAAGAGAACTTCATGAGCGACCTTATCAGCATCTACGAGGACGAGGACAGCGAGGAGGACGACAACAACGAAAGCGAGGAAGAACAGCGACAGGAATCATGGCGACGGCTGGTGACCTGTATGAACGATGTGGTGGACAGCCATAACCCGCTCATCGGTCGCGAGGCTGAGCTGGAGCGCACCGTTCAGGTGCTGTGCCGTCGCGACAAGAACAACCCGCTGCACATCGGTGAGCCCGGCGTGGGCAAGACGGCACTGGTCTACGGACTGGTGCGCCGCATCGTCGACGGCAAGGTTCCTGCCCGACTGCAAGGCAGCAAGGTCTATCAGCTCGATCTGGGCACGCTGCTGGCCGGAACGCAGTATCGCGGCGACTTCGAGAACCGTCTGAAGATGATTATGGAGGGCATCCGCAACGAGGGCAACGGCATCGTCTACATGGACGAGATTCACAACCTCGTGGGGGCAGGAGCCATCGGCGAGAGCTCGATGGATGCCGGCAACCTACTGAAACCCTATCTGGAGGAAGGCGACATACGCTTCATCGGCTCTACCACCTATGAGGAATACAATAAATACTTTGCCCGTTCCAAGGGACTGGTGCGCCGCTTCCAACAGATTGACATCCTGGAGCCTTCGGTAGAAGAGACCCTGCATATCATTGAACAGCTGCAGCCTGCCTATGAGAACTTCCACGGTGTCATCTACGAACAGGCAGCGCTCGAACTGGCCGTGCGTGCCAGCGCCAAGCACATCAGTAACCGCTTCCTGCCCGACAAAGCCATCGACCTCATCGACGAGGCCGGTGCCGCCCTCGAGGTCGCTGCAAGCCATCCGTCCGCCGACACCAATAAAATCGTCACCCCTACCCTCATCACCGAGATACTGGCCAAGACCTGCAAGGTAGAGGCGATGGCCGTGAAAGAAAACGACAGCGAAGTACTGGCTTCGCTGGGCAGCAAGCTCACGTCACAGATTTACGGACAGGACGAAGCTGTGCGACAGGTGGTGGAGGCCGTACAGATGTCGAAGGCCGGGCTCACCGACGACGACAAGCCGCTGGCCTCCCTGCTCTTCGTGGGGCCGACGGGTGTGGGCAAGACCGAGGTGGCCCGCGTACTGGCCCGCGAGCTGGGCATCGAACTGGTGCGCTTCGACATGAGCGAATACACCGAGAAGCACACCGTGGCCAAGCTGATAGGCTCGCCGGCTGGCTATGTGGGCTACGAGGACGGCGGACTGCTCACCGATGCCATCCGCAAGACCCCAAACTGCGTGCTGCTGCTCGACGAGATAGAAAAGGCCCATCAGGACATCTACAATATCCTGCTGCAGGTGATGGACTACGCCCGACTGACTGACAACAAGGGCAACAAGGCCGACTTCCGCAATGTGGTGCTCATCATGACCTCGAATGCTGGTGCACAGTATGCTGCTCAGGCCTCCATCGGCTTCGGGGGTGGTGTGAAACGCGGAGAGGCCATGCTACGACAAGTAAAGAAGACCTTCAAGCCCGAGTTCATCAACCGTCTGTCAGGTACGGTGGTCTTCAACGATATGGACCGCCACATGGCCACCCTCATTTTGAAGAAGAAACTGGGACAGCTACAGGAGAAGCTGACGGCCAAGAAGGTAGAGCTGTCACTGAGCGACGAGGCCTTCGAGCTACTGCTCAAGGAGGGCTTCACCCAAGAATACGGTGCACGCGAGATGGATCGTGTCATTGCCCAGAAGCTGAAGCCTCTGCTGATGCGCGAGATACTGTTCGGCAGTCTGAAAGAAGGAGGAAAAATCACCATTTCCGTTGCAGAAGGAGCACTTACAAAATCATAATTCCTCTATCAAACCGTAAAACCGTTAATTTATAAGACTCATGGTTTTCCAGCTCGACGACGAACTGTGGTTCCCTGACCCACACCTGGCTGAAGACGACGGTTGTCTGGCCGTTGGCAGCGACCTGAGCGTCGACCGTCTGCTGCTGGCCTATCAGCACGGCATTTTCCCCTGGTTCGCCTTCCGTTACGACGAGCCCGTATGGTATTGTCCGCAGCAGCGATTCGTCATCTTTCCCAACGAGATTCACGTCTCCCACTCCATGCGCACGCTGATGAACCGGAAGCAATACCGCCTGAGCCTGAACGAGGATTTCGAGGGTGTCATCCGCCATTGCAGCGAACTGCGCATCGAGGAAGACTATGCCTGGTTAGGCCCCGACATGATAGAAGCCTATACCGAACTGCACCGCCAGGGCTTTGCTGCCAGCGTGGAAGTATGGGAGGGAGAGAAACTCGTCGGCGGTCTTTACGGTGTGAATATCGGCAGCGCCTTCTTTGGCGAGAGCATGTTCTCGCTGGTGCCCAGCGCCTCCAAGCTGGCCCTCATCCATCTTGCCCATACCATGCAGGAATGCGGTGGCTCGCTGATAGACTGTCAGTTCGAGACACCGCATCTGAAATCAATGGGCGGACGCTTCATCAGCTATGATGACTACATGAAGCTGATTACACAAGAAAAAATTTTTTTCGAAAAAAAATATCACTAATATCACTAAACTTCTGAAACGCCCTGCCACAGGGCATTTCGGAAGTGATATTAATAGTGATATTAGGGGTGTTTAGTGATATTAATGAGTTGATTTTAGTGTTTTTTCTTCAAAAAACAGAAGAAAACAGGAAAAGGCAGGGAAAAGGCGGAGTATAATAGTTTACAGGGCGTAAACCAGTGGTATACAAGGCGTAAACCGGTGGTATACAGGGCGTAAACTAACGGTTTACGCCCTGTATACCGTAGAACTTGCCCAAGTATTATCTTATCTTATCGTTTCTTGTCCCTGTCTAATGATGAGCTTTTCCGGAATCTACTTGAACCTCAAGGTCTTCGTGGTCTTGATGATGCCGTTCTTCGATGTGGAGGCTGCACTATTCTTATAGTATTTCATTGCCTCGGGCAACCAGCCCTTGATATCCTTGATGCGCTTGGCATCGGAGGGATGGTCGCTGAACAGACTGGAACTGCCACCGCCCGACATCTGAGCCATGCGCTGCCAAAACGGAAGGGCCACACTGGGGTCATAACCTGCCATAGCGGCAAAGACCAGTCCCATGTGGTCGGCCTCGCTCTCCTGTTTGCGTGAGAAACCCGATGACCACACCTTGGTACCCAGCGACGTGCCCAGCGACAGCAACTGCTGCGTGCCGTCTTTGGCACCAGCTGCCTGCGCTGCCACACCCAGAATGGCCGACCCGTACTGTGCCTTGTAGGCATTGCTCAGGCGCTCGGCCGAATGCTTGGCTACGGCATGGGCTATCTCATGCCCCAACACGATGGCCAGCGATGCCTCGTCACGTGTCACAGGCAGCAGGCCCTCGAACACGACGATCTTTCCTCCTGGCATGCAGAAAGCATTCACCTGCTGATCCTGCACCAGATTGAACTCCCAGGCATATTTCTGCGCATCCGAAGCCATTCCGTGCTGCGTGAGATAGCGCACCACAGCATTGGCCAACCCCTGCCCCACTCGCTTCACCATAGCCGTACTGGCGGCATCGGTAGAGGGCTTGGCTCCCTTGATATATTCCTGATACTGCTGATTGGAAAGACTGAGCACCTCCTCGTCGCTGACCAGCAGATTCTGCGTGCGCCCTGTGATAGGAACAACGGAACTGGTTCCGCAACTTGTCAGCAACACAACGACCACCAACAAGAGAACAGACTTAATAACTTTCATTTTCTGCATATCTATATATATTTCTCGTGCAAAGATACACAAAAATATCTTTGACAGACAAAAAAACGGAGAAAAAAAGAGAGGATGCTTCGCAGCATCCTCCACATAAAAACAGTAAGTATTCAAATTCTTATTTCAGTCCACGGTTGTGAAGAGTAGTGTTGAGCAGCAGCAGATATTTGTCGAACTGCTTTCTGTCAAGCACATAGCGCATGTAGCGCAGGTCCTTGTTGATAGCCTTGTCCATAAGCTCGTTGCGCTCATCCTTTCCGGCCTGTGCAGCCATCATCATCTCAGCGCAGAACATACGGTGGACATCTCCAACGCTTTCCATCTGGTCGTATGTCATATCAAGTGCTACTGCAAGCTTGCGCATGTTCACTGACATGTCATAAGCCTCAACGTTCAGCGTGTTCTCAGCGTTCTCGTTCTCAGCATACGAACTCATCGTCATACTAAGCATGGCTACAACCATCAGAATCATCTTTTTCATCTTTTTACCCTTTCTTTTTTTACTCGGAACCTTCGTAATCTTGTTTTTTGTGTTGTTATCCTTTTTTTATTAATTACTAATTTTCTTTTCTATTCTACTCAGGTCCCTACCTTAATAATTTGTTATCCTTTTGTCGCCAGGAGTTTGTGTTTTGTTTCCTTTTGACGATGCAAAGGTAAGGCGATTTTTGAGAACAGGACAACATTTTTGCCTGTTGTGTGCGCAAACAGCCCCTTTTGTTGACCAAAATCAAAGAAAAGGCAGATAAATTTGCGTATTTTCGTGCTTCTTCGTACCTTTGCAACACTATTAAAATAAGGTATATACTATAATATAATATGGATCAGCAAAACAAGTACATCTCCGTCAGCTATCAGCTCTACTCTATCGATGCCGACGGACAGAAACACTTAGAAGAACAGACACAACAGGGCAATCCCTTCATTTTTATCAGCGGTTTTGGCGTATCGCTCGACGCTTTCGAACAGCAAATCGTAGGGCTGGAGCCAGGTGCGAAGTTCGACTTCACCCTACAGCCGGCTGAAGCCTTTGGCGAATACGATGCCCAGGGCGTACACAAGCTGCAGCGCGAAATGTTTACCATCAACGGGCATTTCGACCACGAGAACATTTTCGAGGGAGCCGTTATCACACTCATGGATGCCGACGAGAAACGCTTCATGGCCCGTGTGGTAAAAGTGGAGGAAGACGGGGTCACCGTAGACACCAACCACCCGCTGGCAGGCAACACGCTGCAGTTCACAGGCGTGGTACTGGAAAACCGCGCTGCTACCAATGAGGAAATCCAGCACATGCTGAACCATCTGAGCGGTGAGGGATGCGGCTGCGGATGCGACGACTGCGGTGAAGGCGGATGCGGCCACCACCACGACCATGAGGGCTGCGGCCATCATCACGACCACGAAGGCGGTTGCGGCTGCGGACATTGCCATTAAAAACAAGCCCCTCTGAGATATGCGCAACACTTTCGGCAAGATATTCACGCTGACGACCTTCGGTGAGAGCCACGGACCAGCTGTAGGCGGCATCATCGACGGCATGCCTGCGGGCATAGCCATCGATATGGAGTTCATCCAACATGAGCTTGACCGCCGGCGCCCCGGGCAGAGCCGCATCACCACGTCGCGACAGGAGAACGACAAGGTGGAACTGCTCAGCGGTGTGTTCGAGGGACGCACCACAGGCGCTCCCATCGGATTCGTGGTGCAGAACCAGAACCAGCACTCGCAGGACTACGAGAACCTGCGCACGGTGTTTCGCCCCTCACATGCCGACTACACCTACTATAACAAATACGGTGTGCGCGACCATCGTGGCGGAGGACGCACGTCGGCACGTGTTACCATCAGCCGTTGCGTGGGCGGAGCCTTGGCCAAACTGGTGCTGCGCCAGCTGGGCATCACCGTCGAAGCTTACACCTCACAAGTAGGCACGATAGCGCTGGACCGCGACTACCACCTGTACGACCTGTCGCTAACCGAGCAGAATGCCGTACGCTGTCCCGATCCTGAGAAAGCACGCCAGATGGAAGAGCTCATCACCCGCATAAAAGCCGAGGGCGACACCATAGGCGGCATCATCACCTGCATCATAAAAGGTTGTCCTACAGGACTGGGCGAGCCGGAGTTCGACAAGCTGCATGCCGAACTGGGCGCTGCCATGCTGAGCATCAATGCCGTAAAAGGCTTCGAATATGGTGAGGGCTTTGAAGGGGCAGCGGCACGAGGCTCTGAACAGAACGACCGTTTCCTTCCCTGTACAGAAAGCTGCGCCCCCGTTGCAGCAACAACAGCAAAAGGAACAGCCCAAGTCACCACAGCCACCAACCACAGCGGAGGCATTCAGGGAGGCATCTCGAACGGTCAGGACATCTATTTCCGCGTGGCTTTCAAGCCTGTGGCCACTCTGCTACGCGAACAGCAGACGGTCAACGTGGAAGGCGATGCCACCACCTTCAAGGCTCAGGGACGGCATGATCCCTGCGTGCTGCCAAGAGCTGTTCCCGTGGTTGAAGCAATGGCTGCAATGGTCATTTTGGACAACTATTTACTGAACAGAACGATTAAAATCAGCGATATTGGATGATTTCTGCAAAAAAAACCACGCATTTGTTTGGGAAATTCAACAAATCGTTGTATCTTTGCATTCGCTATAAGGGGTTTGTGATAAATCCCGACAAGCTTTAGTTAAGTCTAGTTTAGTTTTTGTGTTGGTTGAGGGCTGCTCTTGCAGCCCTCAAATTTTATACTCAGACAACTTCTTTTTCCCAAAATCGGTCGTCAGACCGAAAATGTTGTTTTGTTGTTTCAGTTGTCTTCAAACCCCCATCAAAGGTTTTATTCTATAACACCGATAATGTCTTTTACCGACTGGCATCCGTGGCGGTCAAGCCATTCGTTGATGCCATCGCGCACCTTGATGGTCACCGTAGGATCAATAAAGTTGGCCGTGCCTATCTCGATGGCTGTAGCCCCTGCCATCATGAACTCTATGGCATCCTCGGCAGTCATTATGCCGCCCAGTCCGACCACAGGAATCTTCACGGCTTTTGCCACCTGATAGACCATACGCACAGCCACCGGCTTCACGCAAGGTCCGCTCAGTCCGCCAGTACCGATGCTGAGCTTTTTCCTACGCTTCTCAATATCAATGGCCATACCCATCAGGGTGTTGATGAGCGACACGGAGTCGGCTCCGGCAGCCTCGACGGCGCGGGCTATCTCGGCAATGTTGGTCACGTTGGGAGAGAGCTTCACGATGAGCGTCTTGTGATAGCGCTCACGAACTGCTTTCACCACGCTCTCGGCCCCTGCACAGGTCACGCCGAAAGCCATACCACCGTCCTTCACATTCGGACAGGAGATGTTCAGCTCAATGGCCGGTATGCCATCCAGCGCATCTACACGGGCGGCACACTCAGCATAATCGTCGGGCGACGATCCGCTCACGTTGACAATCATATTGGTGTCGATATCCTTTATCTGCGGATAGATATGCTCGCAGAAGTAGTCTACGCCCTTGTTCTGCAAGCCCACACAGTTCAGCATGCCCATCGCCGTCTCGGCCATACGCGGATAGTCGTTGCCCTCGCGGGGCTTCAGCGTGGTGCCTTTCACGATAATGCCGCCAATCTCCTCGAGCGGCACGAGGTCCTGGAACTCCAAGCCGTAGCCAAACGTGCCAGAGGCGGTCATCACGGGGTTCTTCAGCTTCAACGCACCGATATTTACTTCTAACTTTGCCATTTTTTCTCTTTTTTCGAACACGAATTACACGAATCTAACGAATATGCTTTTTTCGCGTAAAACTCATTACCACAACAATCGGTTCACATTAAAGACGGGACCTTCCTTGCACACACAGACATTAACCAGCTCGTTAGACTCTAGACTTACATCCAAGTCCCCCCTCTCTTTGGAAGGGGTTAGGGGGAGGCCCTTCACTTTCTCCACACAGCACAGACAGGCTCCCAGTCCGCAGGCCATCAGATTCTCTAACGACACCTCGCAGCAGATGCCTTTCTCCCGTGCATAGCGGGCCACAGCCTTCATCATCGGTGTGGGACCGCAACATTGTATGAGGCCGAAACGCTCCTGTTGCAGCACACTGTGATTGGTCACGAAGCCGCGCTCGCCCTCCGAGCCGTCTTCCGTTGTAACGAACACACGGCCATATTTCTCAAACTCACCGAGCATCAGCAGGTCGTTCTTGGTCCGTGCTCCCAGCAGGAAGGTAGGCTCTGCCCCACTCTCTTTCAGCTGCTTGCCGAGATAGAGCAACGGAGCAACACCCACGCCACCACCGATTAGAAGACTCTCCCCCTGCCCCTCCCTGTGAGGAAGGGGAGTCGATGAACCTTCCATCGGTCGGGAAAGAGTCCAACCATTGCCCAACGGCAGCATGCAGTTCAAGGTATCACCAGCTTTCAGACTGGCCATCCAGCGCGTGCCATCGCCTACCGTAGCCACTAAAAGCCACAGCTCATTCTGCTCTTTGTCTACGAAATTGATGGAGATAGGACGGCGCAAGAACGTAGAGGGTGACCCGTCCACGCGGACCTCTACAAACTGGCCTGGCAGCATCGCGGGCAGCGGCTCCCTGTGTGTCAGTCTGATGAGCACATAACGCTCATGCAACCGCTCTACCGACCGCACCGTCAGGTCAAGAACATACTTTTTCATTCCAATATTCTTTCGTTATCTGATTTTCTAATTTTCCAACTCCACGCTCTAAAGTCTTCGTTGTCAGGTACCAGTTATTGCTCAGGAATGGCTACGGCCTTTCTGTAACCCATGCCCGTGACATGACAGATTAGATGACCCGCCTGATTGGTGACACGAACCTCAACAGAGGGAATCTTGGGGTGATCAGCCACCACGATAGCCTCAGCACGAAGCACATCACCTTCCCTGGCACTCGAAATATACATAATACTGTTGCTGATGCCGAAAGTGAGTCGGCCACAGTGGTTCATCAGGGCAGCAATGGCCAGGTCGGCAAGAGTGAACAAGGCCCCACCCTGACACACATGCCCACCATTCAGATGTTCAGCCGTCACCGTCATCTCAGCCACAGCATGCTGTTCGTCAACTTCTGTTATCCTACAGCCGGCATTGGCCGCAAAACGGTCCGTACGATTCAGTAATTCCTGTATGTTCATCATTTTGAAAAATATGATGCAAAGGTACGATTAAGTGAGCAAAAAGCCAAACAAAAAGTATAAATCTGAAATCAATCTTGTAATAATTCTTAAAAAAGATTGTGCCATAAGGATAATCACCTTATATTTTGTATATTTGCAGAAATATTCATTGCAACACCGATTGCTTTGAATTCTACGAATATTCACATTGATTCCGTGGCTGAAAAGCCATACGATATATAAATGATTACACTCTTATTAACGACAGTTCTATGCCTTCTCGCCTTGATGCTGACCATCATAGCGAAAGAAATCTTTGTCAGGGACTGTATAGGGCTGGAGATGCTAGACAAAGACTGCTACAATATGCAGATTTGCCTGCCTTCTGACACCAACCAGATGAAGGGTCTAGATGCCGATTCCCATTACCGGAAATGCGGTTTCAACTTCATCAAAGAAAACATTTGCGGCTGTAATGCACCTCCCTTCAACAAAATCATAACTCTTTGTTTTAGAAAGACTTACGCATTATGCAAGGCCACCATCCTATTATTACGAATGGACTTGCATAGGGATGGTCTACCCCTAAGTCTCTGCCTATTCCAGTTGCAAAGGTTAGAGAATCGGTGCATCTTTTCCTTTGTATGATAAGCTATTATCGCGAAAATTGAAGAAGTTTTCGTCCCCACGAGCATATCATAGGAGTACACCTTTACCTCATTCCGTAAAAACAAAAACGGACGACCATTAAATCAAAAATGGACGACCATTAAAACAAGAACGGACGACCATTAAAACAAGAACGGATGACCATTGAATCAAAAACGGATGACCATTGAATCAAAAACGGATGACCATTGAATCAAAAACGGATGACCATTGAATCAAAAACGGATGACCATCGATTTCTCAGGAAATAAAAATCTCAGAATTGAAAGCATGAAAAGTGCGACTCACCAAAATTCTCGGAATTGAAAGCATGAAAAGTGCAACTCACCAAAATGGTCAGAATTGAAAGCACAAAAAGTGTGATTCACTGAAAAAGTAAAAAAAACTGCTATTTTTTTGCCGGAACAAAGCTTTCCCAGGTCTGATCATCATAAAAAACTCGTATTTCGGTGACTTTTCGGGGTGTTTTGTCCGCATTATTCATATCTTGATAGCCTATTTCCAATCGTGTGTTTCGAACACTATTCTGGTTTGTTGTTGTACGAACCCCTGATTGTGGGGTAGGCGACGGATTAGACGCAGGCATATCGAACAGCGAGTTCATAGAATTAGGCACAGAGGGAGCCAATTGATGGTCATCGGCAGCCACCTGATCAACATACATGGGTTCTTTTCCGAACATCAACCAGTCGGTGTTCAGTGACGGCAATTTTTTCTTAATAGCCTCAATGGTATTGATGGTCGGTTTTGTACGCTCAGTAAAAATTCCACTAAGGGTTGCCGGAGCAATTCCGATGAACTCAGCGAACACTTGTTGAGTCATATGCTGCGACTCCATAATCTGCTTAATTCTGTCCTTCATTGTCAAAAAAGAGGGTGTTAGGGGCTTTTTTGCCCATCTTTCTTACGATTTACAAAGGTAAAACAATTTTTTGAAATACGCAACAGATGTAAAGAAAAATTTTAATTCCTAAATACGAATTTATTGTTTTATATTTGTAAACAAAAAGCCAGATAATATACATTCTAATAATCGTTATTTGTATATTCGAATTTACAATCCAAAAACGTACTTATACATTTAATGTAAAGTTTTGTCGTAATAAATTGGCAATAAATCAGATACTTATATATTCAAATACGAATATCTCATTCCTTTTGGCAATTATTTAAGATGTCTAATCATTATGCATAACAGAAAAGTCACACTTTATTAATAACTTATTGATTATTAGATAATTATATCACAAAGAAAGCTTTTAAATATTATTGCATATACAAAATCGAATGCAAGAATTTATATTTTCAAACGCAAAATAAAGACTTTTGAATTGTGTACAATATTCACATGTTCACATTTTAAACTTTAAATATAGCGACAAATATCGCTTGTTTGACTTTTTATATTTCAAGTATTTAAATTATAAATAATGCTAATCCCGAATTTTGAAGCGCAAAAACGGCGAAAAACGGTCATTTCTGCGATATTCTGAACGACGGGCCAGAACGTTGAAAATTTACGAGTTTTGAGGGTAGTTATTTTCGCCAAAGTCCCCTATTCTACAACTATTTAGCACCAAAAAAAGCATCCATCTGGATGCCTATTTTTGGAAATTCTAGAAACGAAATCAGGTAGATTTTAGTGCAAAATGAAAAAAATCAGCTCTTTCATCAGTTCCCCAGCAGGAGTATTTGGGTTGTCCAAACCCTTACTTTTGGCATCGATTTCTCTAATTTTCTGAATAATCTGCATCACTTTCATTCCAGAGTAATTTCGCATGCCCGTCATATAATCTTTGGCAGCCCAGGGGGATCTGAGCTCCAGCCAATCAGCTACACCCTCTTGCGTTTTTTGGGGTGCATAGTAAGCCAGCATCAGATTTTGGAAGTAATTAAACATCATCGGGAGAAAAGAATAAATACTTCCAGCCTTCGGATTCTTATCAAAATAATTCATAATTTGATTGGCCTTGAAGATATTTCGGTTCACGATGGCATCGCGCAACTCGAATCCATTGAAGTCCTTGCTCACCCCTATCTGCTCCTCCACCACCTGTGGTGTCACTCTCCTATTCTCTTCTGGCAGCGAAATAAGCACTTTATCCAGTTCACCCGTCAGTCGGCTCAAATCGGCCCCAATAGCATCGGCAATAAGTTGCGTCGATTTCGGGTCAATACTGGCATTTTTCTGCTTCAGATAGTTCTCGATGAAGGCAGGAAGGTCGCGCTCGCGCAGTTTGGCGCTCTCAAAGAGGATGCCAGCCTGTTGGATGGCTTTCACATATTCTCGTTTGCGACCGTCTATCTTGCCGTTTTTATGGCACATCACCAGCACCGTCGACGGCATGGGCTGCTTCAGGTATTTCTCCAGCGATTCCGTGTTTTTCAGGTTCTGTGCCTCTTTCACAATGACCACCTGTCGTTCGGCCATCATGGGATAACGGCGGCACGTATCGGCTATCTGTGAGGCCGTCGTGTCTGCTCCGAATAGCACCGTCTGGTTGAAGTCGCGCTCCTCAGGCTGCAGCGCATGCTCGGCAATATAGTCACTTATTTTGTCGATGTAGTACGATTCCTCACCATGCAGGTAGTAAACAGGACGGAATTTGCCCTCCATCAGCTCCCGCATGATTCCCTCGTATGTCATCGTTTTCGTTTCTGCCATATTATCACCGTTACTATGGCTGTAAAAGCATGTAATTTTTCGTTATCGTAATTAAGGGGCAAATGTACGAAATAATGCTGATATATGGAAGGGATTTTGAAGAATTAACGCAATGGTCAAATAAAATTTTTCTGAGAATCTTTGAGTTTTTTTGTGCATTTCAGATAAAAACAAGTATCTTTGCGATGTCTTAATTTCTAAAACTGAACTGAAGAAGCATGGATTCTATTTTCTTTTGGGACTTTAGCCTGCATGCATGGATAACCATCGCAACGGTATTGACGATGTTCAGCGTGCTACTATTTACCAAACTGCGTGCAGATATGGTATTTCTTGGTGCTATCGCCATCCTTTTTGTAACGGGCGTTTTGGATGCGAAAGAGGCATTTTCCGGCTTCAGCAGCACATCTGTAGTGGTCATCGGTGTATTATTTGTAGTTGTGGCAGGCCTTACGTATACGGGCGTGTTACAATGGATTGTAAAACACTTGCTGGGCCAACCGAAGACGTACACTAAAGCAATTTTCCGATTGATGCTGCCAGTGGCTGCGCTGAGTTCGTTTTTGAGTAATACGACAGTAGTGGCGCTCTTTGTAAGCATCGTCAAAATGTGGTCGAAGAAGCTGGGTGTCTCGCCCTCAAAGTTGCTCATACCGTTAAGTTATGCCTCGGGCATGGGTGGTGTGTGTACGCTGATAGGAACGCCGCCCAACTTGATTATTTCAGGACTCTATGCCGACCATACAGGTAGGGCTATGAACGTGCTGGCGACCACGATACCAGGTTTGTTCTGTCTGTTCATCGGCATTCACTCTATCATCGCCATGCGCCGTCTGTTGCCCGACCGCAAGGCTCCTGAGGCAGCTTTCGAGGCCACGACCGACTATACCGTCGAGCTGTTGGTGCCGTCGGACAATCCGCATGTCGGAGAGACCATCGCTGAGGCAGGACTAACCGATATACGTGGTGGGCATCTGATAGAAATTATTCATTTCGACGAGATGATAACTCCCGCCATCAACGATGAGCCTATCCTGGGAGGCGACCGTCTGGTCTTTGCCGGTCAGATTGACGAGATTCTCGAACTGAAGAAGAGCCACGGCTTTGTGAATGCCGACCATCCGGTATTTACGATGACCGAAATCGACAGGAACCGGCAGCTCCGCACGGCCTACGTCACCTTTGGCAGCAGTCTCATCAACACAGCCATTGGCCATTCCTCTTTTGAGAAAGACAACAACATGACGCTGGTGGCTGTAGCTCGCAGAGGCAAGCGCATCGACGAGTCCCCCCGCGAGGTGATACTGCAGGCTGGCGACACCCTACTCTTCGAGTGTCCGCCGCGAATGAACATCAACACCGGACAGCTGTCCTCTCAACTACAGTTCTTCGACTCGACACAGGTGCCTAATATCGGTAAGAAGACGCTCATATCCACCACTATTATGATAACGATGGTGGTGCTGTCGGCACTCAACATCATTCCGCTGTTACAATGCGCTTTCCTTGCTGCCATAGCCATGCTTTTATTCCGCTGTTGCAATGTTGACCAGGCCATGAAGGCCATCAACTGGGAGATACTGATGGTGTTTGCAGGATCGGTCGTGCTGGGACTTGCTATCCAGAAGACGGGCATCGCCGAGCGGCTGGCTTTCGGCATCCTCGACGTCTGCGGTTCCAACCCCATCGTCGTGATGACGGCCATCTGCTTTGTCGGCACTTTCATCACCGAGTTCATCTCAAACACCGCAGCAGGTGCTATGTTCTTCCCCATCATGTACGAAGCGGCAGAGAAACTGGGTTACGAGCCTTATCCCTTCCTCATTGCCCTGATGGTCAGCGTCAGCAGTAGCTTTGCCACGCCTATCGGCTCACCGACCCACATGCTCGTTTATGCCCCTGGTGGCTACCGTTTCAGCGATTTCATGCGCATCGGTATACTGATGAACCTCATCATCCTCGCTGCCAACATCTTTATCGTAAACATCGTTTATCCATTAACACCGTTGCATTAAATTAAGGTTCAAAACATCTTTTGCAGAGCGATGGCAGAACAGCTCAATCTCCCCCCCTACGATGTCCGTCTGAAAGACGAGAACGGCCGCCAGCAGATTTTCGATGTGCTGCGCCGCCGCTATGTGACACTCACACCGGAGGAATGGGTGCGCCAGCATTTCGTCCATTTCCTATTGGAACAGAAAGGCTACCCCAAAGGCTTGCTCTGTAACGAGATAGAACTGAAAATCGGGGAAAAGAAGCTACGCTGCGATACCGTTTTATATAACAGGGAAATGACCCCCCGGATGATCATCGAATACAAAGCCCCTCATATCCCCCTTACACAACGTGTGTTCGACCAAATCACCGTCTATAACATGTTGCTCCATGTCGACTATCTCATCGTATCGAACGGCATGCAGCATTACTGTTGCAAGATGGACTACGAAAAAAGGCGGTATGCCTTTCTGAAAGACATACCGCCCTATACCGAATTATAATCCCTCTTAATCCATATCGTTGGCATCGTCAGCCTTCTTCGAGGCCGCAGTCTTGCGTACGGTAGAGCGCTTGCGCGTCTTCTTCTCCTCTGTGGCCCCAGCGGCTTTCTCCACCTTTACACCGGCCAGTTCGGGATCGATGAGGATACGGCCGCAGTACTCACAAACGATGATCTTCTTGTGCATCTTGATGTCGAGCTGACGCTGGGGTGGAATCTTGTTGAAGCAGCCACCGCAGGCATCACGCTGCACGTAGACGATGCCCAGACCGTTGCGGGCGTTCTTGCGGATACGCTTAAAGGCGGTGAGCAGACGGGGCTCTATCTTGGCCTCCAACTCCTTCGACTTCTCCCTCAGCTTTTCCTCCTCGGCACGCGTCTCTTCCATAATCTCATCGAGCTCGCTGCGCTTCTGATCCAGGTCAGCCTGCTTCTCACCGAGCAGATCCTGAGCACCCTTCAGGTCCTCGCTACGCTCAGCGATACGCTTCTGAGCCTCAATGATTTTCTTGTTGCAGAGCTCGATTTCCAGCTCCTGGAACTCAATCTCCTTGCTCAGCATGTCGTACTCGCGGTTGTTCTTCACATCGTTCAGCTGCTGCTTGTAGCGTTCCAGACTGTTCTGGGCCTCGATAATCTCACCCTTCTTCTGTGAGATAGCACGCTCAAACTCGCTCACCTCGTTCTGAATACGCTCAATACGAGTGGTGAGACCTTCGATTTCAGCGTCAAGGTCGTCAACTTCGAGGGGCAGCTCGCCACGTAGTGCCTTCTTCTCGTCAATGGCCGAAAGGGCCGTCTGAAGCTGGAACAGAGTCTTCAGCTTCTCCTCTACTGAGAGGTCTGTAGGATCTTTTTTTGCCATAATCTTATAAATAGATAATCGGATTTGTATTCGTCTCTGCTATCTCCGTCCTCACGCCGGGACAGGCATTCCGGATGATGTCACGGAACAGTTCCGTCGTGAAATGCTCGCTCTCATAATGACCTATAACGCATATCTGCAGTTTCTGCTCGTAGCCGAAATACTGGTGATAGTGCATCTCACCCGTCAGGAACGCGTCGGCCCCAGCCTTCACCGCCTCTACGAGCAGGAAGTCACCGGCCCCTCCACAGATAGCCACCTTGCGAATAGGACGGCGCAGCAGCTCATTGCACATAGCGCTCTCAGCCTCCATCTGCCGCTTCACATGCAGCACGAAGTCATCGGCCGCCATCGGCTCCTGCAGACAGCCCATCACGCCGCTACCGCACTCCACACCGTCTACGTTCTTCGCCACGAAGAAGTCCACGTCGTGCAGGCCAAGCCGCTCGGCAATCCTGAAGTTCACGCCCTCGCGTGCATTGTCCAGGTTGGTATGCATCGACACGATGGCAATGCCCTTCTGAATGGCCTTCCACACCGTTCGCTGCACGTCCGTCTGGTCGCTTATCTGCTTCAGTCCGCGAAACAGCAGCGGATGATGGCTCACCACCAGGTTACAGCCCTTCCGTTCCGCCTCGTCGACGACCTTCTCGGTCACGTCCAGACACAATAATGCCCCTGAAACCTCCGCCTCTGTCAATCCGATCTGCAAGCCAGCATTATCCCAGCTCTCTTGCAGCGGCAGGGGCGCGAATTGTTCAAGGGCGCTCAGCACTTCCTTAATTTTCACGCTTCTATGTCGTTATGGGACTGCAAAATTACTACTTTTCCGCAAACTTCGCTCTATCCCTCAGCTATTATTAAGCGTTTTTAACGCTATCGACAGCCTAAAAAATTGTTCCATTCAGTTTTTTTCATTACTTTTGCACCCGCTTTTGAGCAGTCAGAGGTCCCGTAGCTTAGCTGAATAGAGCGTCAGATTCCGGTTCTGAAGGTCCAGGGTTTGAATCCCTGCGGGATCACGAAAGATGAAATATCTCTGAAGATGAAAACTTGTTTTCAAATCTTCGGAGATATTTTAGCTTTTGTAGGATGGCTGGCGTATTAATTATTCATTGCATTATTCGTAGTGTCTGATTCTTACATCGATGCTGTCAGCCTGTAGCAGCGAGGGAATGGTAGTGACCGCTCCCCCAGCCTCTTTCCATGCTATGATACCGCCCTTCAGGTTCACGCATCGATAGCCCTCTGTCGCCAATCTTCCTGCCGCATTGGCAGAGCGCCGACCACTTCGGCAATACACGGCAACGGTCTTCTCTTTTGACAGTGCTGACAGGGCCTTCTCCATGAAATCATCCTTTCCCTGGTCTATCAGCACAGCCCCTTCGAGATGGCCTTCCGCATATTCGGCAGCCGTGCGCACATCGAGTAACGTGACGTTTGGCTCTGCCATCAGCTCTGCGAAAGCCTTCACGTCGGCATTTTCAAAATTTCCCTGACCGCAGGCCGTCGTCAGCCCCAGCATAGCCAGCATACAATTAATGATCTTCTTCATATCTGCAACATTGTTTTTGGAATGGCAAAATTACGGAAAAACGAGGAAAAAAGCAAAAGAATCGCACTTATAATTTTATACAAAAGATATTCGTTTGCATTCAAAAACGTAACTTTTTCCCTAATTTTTCTTTGCTGTTATCACTTTTCTTCTTATCTTTGCATTTTATTAACAAATATCCAACAATTTGCAACATATTTAAAAACAACGATAAAAGACAAAAAAACAAGACAGGAGAAAAAAATCAGACAAAAATCAACCCAAATTATTTATCAACATTTAAATTATTAACACAAACAAAAGCTTATGAAAAGATTTACTTCTTTCCTGGTATTTGCAGTAGCTATCCTACTGTCTATACCTACCCAGGCCCACTTGTGGAACTGGGCTGAGCACGCTACTCCCGAGTATGTATCGACGAGTGGACTACTGCCGAGCAAGCAGCTGACACGTGCTCAAGCATTCACGCAGAAGCTTCAGGCAAAGACCAGAGGTGTTGCCCGTACATCAGCGTCTGTTCGGATGACTCGTCGCGCCGCTGAGCTGGTAACGCCCCCTTCTGAGGTTACACCAGAGACCTACTACACTTCATCTGGCAAATTTTATGCTGGCACAAATAGCGGCTGGGCTGACATTACTTCCTCAAAGCCGACAATACAAGTGGCTGTTGATGGCTCGGAGATTTATATTCAAGGACTTGCCTATTGGTTCCCAGAGGCTTGGATCAAAGGTACTATCGATGGCACGACTGCAACTTTCACCAGTGGCCAATTTATTGGTGAAGACCAAACCGGTTCTGAATATATTGTTGGAAGTGACGATTATGAGAGCACGTGTGACATCGTATTCAGCTTTGATGGCACCCAAGGAATATTAGCTGCTTCTACCACAGCAATAATTGAAAATGGAAGCGCTGACGGAATTGATCCATATTGCTACTGGGTTAGCCCAACTTTCACGAAGGAACAACCTGCTGCTCCCGAGGTGGTTGTGCTGCCCGAAGGCGCTGAGGTGTCAGCATACGCTATGGCTTATAAGACTAGCGATGGCAAGGATGCCGGCAAGCCCGTCAACGTAGCCGTTGTTGGCAACGATGTCTATTTCCAGGGCCTGAGCGAGTACTTGCCTGAGGCTTGGGTGAAGGGCGTAAAGGACGGCAACACCGTGACTTTCGCTGCTATGCAGTACATGGGCGAATATGGCTCATACGGCAGCTCATACGCTTTCTACAATGGTGAGGCCGTATTCACCTATGATGCCACAGCCGACAGCTACAGCGCAACAGGCACCATCTTCGGTGTGCTGGCTGATCAATACTATGACGGCAACTATACCGATCCCGTGCTGACCAAGGTCGTTGAGATCGCTGCTATGCCTGCCAACCCCACCATCACTGCTCTGACCAACGGCAATTATGGCTATTATATCTCCTTCAATATTCCCATCGTTGATGTCAATGGTAATAATCTGTTGACTTCAAAACTCAGCTACGAGTTTTTCGTTGATGTGGAGAAAGAGGTAAGTCCGCTGACATTCACACCGGAAACCCATTCCAAGCTTACGGAAAGCCTTACTGTAATTCCTTATGGATTCACGGAAGACTATGATTTCTACAGCGATGCCATTTATTTAAATGACCTCTATTCATCCGATTGGAATAAGATCGGTATCAAGAGCATCTATACTGGAGGTGATGAGACCAATGAAACCGAGATTCAGTGGTACACAATTAAGAAATATGCATACGAACAGGCCTACGACGACCTGAGTGCTGAGATTGCTACCGCTGAGACGTTGGTTAATACGGATACCTATACCGTAGGCAAGGATGCCCTCAACAGCGCTATTTTATCAGCCAAGAACGTGTTCGAGACGGAAGGTTCCACCACCGATCAGTTGAATGCTGCTACGCTGGCACTGAAGGAAGCTGAGGCCACCTTCAAGGCTCTGAACACCGCTTATAACAAGCTGGCTGCTGAGATTGCCACTGCCGAAGCTCTCAAGACCGAGACTATGACGCAGGGTCTGGAAGACTTCAACAATGCCATCGGCGCAGCCCAAGCTGTACTCACTAACGCTGAGGCTACCGCTGAAGATCTAAACGCTGCCTACACGACACTGAAAGAAGCCGAGCAAGCCTTTATCGTTGCCAATCGCGACTCCAACTTTGCAGAAGCAACATGGGTATCTTCTGAACAGGGCTATGAAAACGCTCAGGTCATCAGCGAATTCAGCATTGATGCCAACATCACAGGCATTGCTTCTAAGGGTACAGGCAGTAACGATCCTGCTTATTACACCAATGGAGCATCTCTCCGTCTGTATAGCAATAACACGCTGACCATCGCTGCAGGCGACGCTGTGGCCAAGATTACCAAGATTGAGATTACTTTTACAGGAGCCACCTATGCCACCAACTTCTCAGCTGAAACGGAAGGCTACACGCTTACTGGTTCTGTTGGCACATGGGAAGGCGAAGCTACATCCGTGACCTTTAGCCGCACCCAGACAACGAGCGGTCACAATCGCATTAAGTCCATCCATGTTGAATATATTATTAAAGGTGGCGATGATCCTCAGACGGGCGATCTGACTTCCGGCACTTACTACACCGTAGGCGGCAAGTTCTATGCTTATGGTCAAAGCGATTACATAGATGCGACATCTTACATGCCTTCTGTCGAAGTGACCGTAGAGGGAACGACGGTGACGATTGCCGGTCTGGCCTACTATTTCAAGGATGGCTCCATCACGGGAACTATGGAAGGTAACACCATCACCTTTGCCAACGGACAGCTCGTGGGCAGCGAAGGCGAAAGTTATGATTACATCGTGGGCAGCGACGACGGTCAGTCGGTGTGCGACATCGTGTTCACCTACGACCCTGAGACAAAGAGCCTGACATCGAAAACCACCTATATTGCCGAGAGCAACTCAGCCGATGAAGTTATGGCTTACAGCTTCTGGCTCAATGCCGTATTCAGCGCCGAGCAGCCCGCTGCTCCCGAGGTGGTTGTGCTGCCCGAAGGTGCTGAGGTATCAGCATACGCTATGGCTTATAAGAATAGGGATGGCCAGGATGCCGGCAAGCCCATCAACGTAGCCGTTGTAGGCAACGACGTCTATTTCCAGGGTATGAGTGAGTACTTGCCTAAGGCTTGGGTGAAGGGCGTAAAGGACGGTAACACCGTAACCTTCGCTGCCGACCAATACATGGGCGAATATGGCACATACGGCAGCTCATACGCTTTCTACAGCACCGAGGCCGTATTCACTTACGATGCTGCAACCGAAAGCTACAGCGCAACAGGCACCATCTTCGGTGTGCTGGCTGATCAATATTATGACGGCTATTATACCAATCCCGTGCTGACCAAGGTCAATGAGGTGGCTGGCGTTCCCGCAACTCCCAGCATCACCGCCATTGAGTCAACCCAGTATGGCGACATGATGACATTCAATGTTCCCATTGTTGATGTCAACGGCAACAACATGGTGACCTCTAAGCTGAGCTATCAGTTCTTCATCGACGACGAGAACACACCGATGGTATTCACCACCGACTACTTCACCAAGCTGACGGAGAACATGACCGTGCTGCCTTACGGTTTCACTGAGAACTACGACATCTACGCCGACGCTATCTACCTGAACATGCCTCATGACACCTGGAAGAAGATTGGTATCCAGAGCATTTACGCTGGTGGCGGTGAGGAGAACAAGTCTGCAATCTTCTGGTTCGACGTTCCCGAGAAGGAACTGCCCGTAGAGGCTCCCGAGGGTCTGGTGACCGAGGCCTACCTCTTCAACTCTATCGCTCTGGAATACAGCTACGAGGGTGATAGCGAGCCTGCTCCCTACTCTATCCAGGTGCAGGTTGGCTTTGACGGTGACGATGCCTATATCCAGGGCTTGTCTAGCGACTGTCCCGAACTGTGGGTGAAGGCCACCAAGAATGCCGAAGGCAAGTATGTGATTCCTGCCAATCAGTATATGGGTGAACTGGATTTCTGGGGCTACACCTTCCCGTACTATTGGACGGCTATCGACGAAGAGGAGAACTTCATCGATGCTGTGTTCGACTTCAATGCCGAGACCAACACTTTCAGCAGCAACCAGACTTTGGCTCTTAACGGTTCTGCCACTGAGCTCGACTACTACATGCTGTTCAACGACGTGACCATCACCAAGATTACCGAGGTGGCCGCAACGCCTGCTGATCCTATCTTCGAGGAATATGATTTCGAGCAAGAAGTTGGTTACAACTATCTCTACCTGAGCATTCCTGCTGTCGACGTTGATGGCAATGACCTGGTGTCAAACAAGCTGTTCTACACAATCTGGATTGAGAAGAACGGCGAGAAGATGCCTTACACGTTCACCGCAACCCTCTATGGCGATGACTTCGATGAGGATGTTGTTGAGGTTCCCTACAACCACAATGGCTACGATGTCTACCGTGGTGGTGAGCAAATCTATATTGAGGAGCAGCCTAGCGAACTGGCCACCTGGACTAAGGTAGGTGTGCAGAGCATCTACTACGGAGCCGGCGAGCGCCGCGTATCGAACATTGTATGGAGCGACGGCACCAAGGACGCCACTGGCATCAGCAGCATCGCTGCCGGACAGAAGGTTCCTGCTACCATTTACAACCTCTCCGGACAGCGTGTACAGACCCTCAAGAAGGGTGGTCTCTATATCGTCAACGGCAATAAAGTCGTGATAAAGTAATCCGAGAGCAGAGATTTTTCTCCTATAAGAATCGTGGCGGCATCCGCAAAAGGGTGTCGCCACCTTTTTTTATCCTTCTGAAGAGAGCCTGTCAGACCTTCAGCGCATCCATTCATGATTTTTTGCAAAAAAATTTGGAGCATTCAGATATTTTGTCTACCTTTGCACTCGCAAAACGGAAACAGGAGCGTAGCTCAGTTGGTTCAGAGCGCTTCAGTCACATTGAAGAGGTCATCGGTTCGAGCCCGATCGTTCCTACGAAGAACACTCAGTCATAGTAAGACGGGGTGTTTTTTTTAACTATTTATATTACTATTTCTATTATTATGAATATCATTGAGAGATTCCTGAATTATACGAAGTTCGACACCCAGTCGGCCGAAGAGAGCCAGACCGTACCCAGTACGGCCAAACAGCTTGTCTTCGCCAAATACCTGAAAGAAGAGTTGCAGCATGAGGGGCTGGAAGAGGTGGAGATGGACGAGAAAGGCTACATCTATGCCACGCTGCCCGCCAACTTAGGGGAGAAGAAAAAGGATGGCGTACCCACCATCGGCTTCATTTCCCACTATGACACCAGTCCCGACTGCTCGGGTGCCGATATCAAGCCGCGCATCGTAGAGAACTACGATGGAAGAGATATTGTGCTCTCCCCCGCCATTATCATGTCACCGAGGAAGTTCCCGGAATTGTTGCAGCACGTGGGCGAAGACCTGATTGTGACTGACGGTACGACACTCTTAGGAGCCGACGACAAGGCCGGCATTGCCGAGATTGTGCAGGCGATGGTCTATCTGAAGGAGCATAAGGAGATCCGTCACGGCAAGATTCGCGTGGCCTTCAACCCCGACGAGGAGATCGGCATGGGTGCCCATCACTTCGACGTAGAGAAGTTCGGTTGCCAGTGGGCCTATACGATGGACGGCGGTGACGTGGGCGAGCTGGAGTTCGAGAACTTCAACGCTGCCTCGGCCAAGATCATTATCAAGGGCGTGAGCGTTCACCCTGGCTATGCCAAGGGTAAGATGGTCAATGCCAACCGTCTGGCCGTCGAGTTTGCCGCTATGCTGCCTGCCGACGAGACCCCCGAGACCACCGAGGGCTATCAGGGTTTCTACCACCTCATCGGCATGCAGACCAACACCGAGCTGGGCAAGCTGAGCTACATCATCCGTGACCACGACCGGCAGAAGTTCGAGGAGCGTAAGCGCTTCATCAAGGCATGTGCCGACCGCATGAACGAGCAGTACGGCGAAGGCACGGTGACGGCAGAGGTCAGCGACCAGTACTACAACATGAAAGAGAAGATCGACCCGCAGATGCATGTCATCGACCTGGTGCTGCACGCTATGCAGGAGGTGGGCGTAAGCCCGAAGGTGAAGCCCATCCGCGGCGGCACCGACGGTGCACAGCTGTCGTTCAAGGGACTGCCCTGCCCCAACATCTTCGCCGGCGGCATCAACTTCCACGGGCCTTACGAGTTCGTACCCGTGCAGTCCATGGAGAAAGCGATGAAGGTCATCGTCAAAATCTGCGAGCTGACGGCAGGGTATAATGATTGACTACAGATTTTTGACTTCAGACTTCAGACTTGTAGATTTTTAGACAATGGCAGAACTACCTCCCCTGATTGAAGACCTGGCCCTGATGCTCATGGTGGCCGGTATTGTGACACTCGTTTTCAAGAAGCTGAAGCAGCCCCTTGTGCTGGGCTATATCATGGCTGGCTTCCTCGTCAGTCCCCACATGCCCTACACCGCTTCGGTGGTCGACATGTCGAACATCAAGCTATGGGCCGACATCGGTGTGATGTTCCTGCTGTTCTCCTTGGGTCTCGATTTCTCGTTCAAGAAGATCCTGAAGATGGGTGCCTCCCCCATCATCTCGACCGTGAGCATCATCTTCTGTATGTCGATACTGGGGGTATGCGTAGGCCAGGCCTTCGGCTGGTCGAAGATGGACTGCATCTTCCTTGGCGGCATGCTGGCCATGAGCTCCACCACCATTATCTATAAAGCTTTCGACGATCTGGGACTGCGCCAGCAACAGTTCACGGGCCTCGTCATGTCGGTGCTCATCCTTGAGGACATCCTGGCCATTGTGATGATGGTGATGCTGAGTGCCATTGCCAGCGGCAACAACCCCGACGGCGGCCAGATGCTGGGCTCTATCGCCAAGATAGGCTTCTTCCTGGTGCTGTGGCTGGTGGTGGGCATCTTTGCCATTCCCCTGTTCCTTCGCAAGGTGCGCCGCCTCATCAATGCCGAGGTGCTGCTCATCGTGTCGCTGGGTCTCTGCTGCGCTATGGCCGTCTTCTCTACGAAGGTAGGCTTCTCGTCGGCCTTCGGTGCCTTCATCATGGGCAGCATCCTGGCCGAGACCATCGAGGCCGAGCGCATTGAGAAGCTCGTAGAGCCGGTGAAGAACCTCTTCGGAGCCATCTTCTTCGTGTCGGTGGGCATGCTCGTCGACCCCGTCATCATCGTCAACTACGCCCTTCCCATCTTCGTACTCATCATGACCATCCTCATTGGCCAGAGCACGCTGGGCTCGCTTGCCTTCATGCTGGGCGGTGAGAGCCTGAAGAGCGCCATGCGCTGCGGTTTCTCTATGGCACAGATCGGTGAGTTCTCTTTCATCATCGCCTCGCTGGGCCTGTCGCTCGGTGTCATCAGCGACTTCCTCTATCCGGTAGTGGTGGCCGTTTCCGTTATCACCACCTTTCTCACCCCTTACATGATACGGTTCGCCACACCGGCTTACAATGCCCTGGAGCACCGTCTGCCTTCGCGTCTCATCAAGATGCTCAACCACCTGTCCATGAACCGTGAGGGCAGTAGCAGCCACAGCCTGTGGAAGCAGCTGCTCCTGCAGATGATGGTCAACGTCTTTGTCTATGGCATCCTGTCGGCAGCCGCCATCTCCATCATGTTCATGTTCTTCCACCCCTTCATACAGAAAGTGCTGCCCATGTCGTGGTATGCCAACGCCATTACGGGCGTGCTCTCCATCATCATCATTGCGCCCTTCCTTCGTGCTATGGTGGTGAAGAAGAACCGCAGCGAGGAGTGGAAGGCGCTGTGGGCTGAGAGCAACCGCAACCGTCTGCCCCTGATGTTCACCATTCTGGTGCGCTTCTTCATTGCCATGACCTTCATCTTCTACATCTGTCACCGCCTGTTCCATTTCGCACCGGCCATCCTGGTATCGGTGGGCTTCGCAGCCGTGGCGCTGATGGTCTTCTCGCGCCGCATCAAGCGCAACAGCATCCTGATGGAGCGCCTGTTCATCAACAACCTGCGGTCGCGCGACATCGAGGCACAGGTGCACGGCAAGAAGCGTCCGCTCTATGAGGGCCGTCTGCTCGACCGCGACATCCATATCGCTGATTTCGAGGTACCCGGCAACTCCCGCTGGATGGGTCAGACCCTGCGCCAGCTCAACTTAGGCAAGAAATACGGTGTCCATGTGAGCAGCATCCTGCGTAGCGGTTTCCGGCTGAACATCCCCGACGGCGACTACATCATCTTCCCTTACGACCGCCTGCAGGTCATCGGCAGCGACGAGCAGCTGGGCAAGCTCAGTGCCGCCCTCGAAAGCGAACTGATTGATGAGGATGCAGAACTGGAGAAGCGAGAGATGAAGCTCCACCAGCTCGTCATCGGCAGCGACAGTCCCTTCATCGGCAAGACCCTTCAGGAGAGCGACATCCGTCGTCTCTACAGCATCATGGTTGTTGGCCTGGAAGAAGGCAGGGAGAATCTCTCCCCCTTCCGTCCCGACCGTAAGTTCCAGGAGGGCGACATCATCTGGGTAGTAGGCGAACAGGAGTCTATCGATGCCTTGCTGAAAAACGCCTGATGCCCCATCGATGCCTTGCTGAAAAATATCAAAAGAAAGAGCGCCTACAACGATTGCTGTAGGCGCTCTCAGTTTCTTTAGAATCTTCCGGGACCTCCGAAGCCGCCGGGACCGCGGCCGCCCCCGAAGCCTCCACGATTGCCACGGGTGCCTCCACGCGGACCGCGCCCGCCGTCAGGACCGTCAGGGCCACCGGGGCCGCGACGCATGGCCTGCCGCATCTCACGGGTACCGAAGAGGTTCAGGCGATAGGTGGCCCGCAGCATGACGTAGCTGTTGATGGAGTTATACCAGTTGTCGGTACGGCTCATGGCACTGATGGAGCGTGAGAAGTTGGACTGCTGTCCCAGGATATCGTAGAACTCCAGGCGTACCGACAGGGGCTTTCCCTTCAGGAAGCTCTGCGAGATCTGCGCGTTCCAGATGAGCTCGTTGGTGTTGGCCGCATCGTCGCTGTAGCCGCGGCGGCTCGACATGTTGAGCGAGGTGGTGAACTGCATGCCCCAGGGAGCCTGCAGGGTGGTGTTGAAACCGTAGTTGAAGGCCCATGTGGAGAGGTTCGAATTGGGCTGCAGGGCGTTGTATACGTAGTTATAGCGCACCGCACCGTTCAGCTCGAACTCCATCCAGTCGTTGCGGTAGCTGCCGCCCAGACGCTCACCGATGCCCGTCTGCTTGGTGGTCATCTTACTGATGTTGCCGTCGCGCAGCAGGTCGATATAGCCCACGTTATTGCTGTAGCTGGCATCGGTAGAGGTGTTCACATTGAAGTAGCCCAGCGTGTCGATGGCGGTGTTGAAGGTGAAGTTCGAACCGATGTTCCAGTTGCCGTTGATATTCTCCGGCCTTGACTCCCTTCCGCCCGTCACGGGGTCGTATTTCACCATGTTGGCCACCGAGTTCGAGGTGGTCGAGAAGTTCACATTGGCGAAGACGAAGCGCTGATGGCGCTCGAAGTAGTTGTTGTAGCGCCAGTTGAACCGCTGGGTGAACGAGGGTTTCAGTCCCGGGTTACCCGATGTGATGTTCAGGGGGTCGCTGTTGTCGGTGATGGGCAGCAGGTCGGTCATCGACGGCTGACTGGTAGAGCCTCTGTACTCGAAGCGCATCTGTCCGCGGTCGCTAATCTTCCAGCGGAAGTTGGCCGTAGGACTCCAGTTCACCACGGTGCGGTCGGTCTTGATGTCATTGCCCAGATAGCGGTAGGAGAACTGTGTGTGCTGCGGAATGACCTGCACACCGACGTTGAAGTTATAGGCCGTGCGGATGACGCGCAGCATCACCTCGCCCGTATGGATATAGTTTTTGTATTGTGAGAAGCGGCTCAGGGAGTCGTCGATAAACTCCTCGTAAGCATGCCCGCCAAGGGGTGCGAACACGCTTCCCCATTCGCGGTAGCCGGGATAGAGTCCCGACATGTCGAAGCGCCTGGTGGGGTCGGTCATGCTCCAGAAGTCGTAGGTAGAGCGGTCGCTCTCCGTGAAGCGGTACTGGAAGTTGTAGCTGAACTGCAGGAACGTAGCCCGGAAGATGGGCTCGCTGTAGGTCAGACGGGTGTTATAATCGTAGTTCTTGGTCGGTGTCACATTATAGCGGTTGCGCTGATAGGCCGAGTCGCCCGTGGCCAGCTGATAGAGCTCTACCAGACTGCGTGAGAACGATTCCGATGCCCCCTCGTTGTAGTTGCCGCCCAGCCGCAGGGTGATGTTACGTCCGCCGCCGCCCAGCTTACGGTTCAGCTGCAGGGAGCCCCCGAAGCGCTTTGAGTCGCTGTAGGAGAGGCTGCCGTTCTGCCGCTGGTTCACCACCAGGGCCGAGTCGATGCCCAGCAGCTGACTGGCCATATAGGCAATATTGTCGGTCGACGACACATAGCTGTAGGGGTCGGCACTGAAGGTTCCCGAACCGCTCGTCGACGTGCCGTCATTGGTGCCATAGCTCCATGTGGGACGGAAATTGATGTTCCACAGCGTGTCGGGCATCCACTCCACGCGCATCTGCGCATTCCATGAGTTAGAGCGCGAATAGTTCTGGTTCACCGACTCCGAGAACGAGCCCGTCCTCGACACGAAGTTCTCCGTCGACCTGCGGCTCCAGGCATCGCCGTCGCTGTGGTTCCAGCGCACCGAACCGTCCCATTTCAGCTTGTCCTTCTCCTCGTAGTTGATGTTCACGGCTCCCATCTTCGAAGCCTGCAGACCATTGCGCCCGCCACCGCCGAAGCGGCCTCCACCGCCACCGCCTCCGAAGCCCATGTCGTTGACGTTGTTGGCATTCACAAAGCCCATCATGCGCCAGTTGTCCTTCATCATGGCCGCCATGGCACGGGTGCTGTAGCGGCTCTTCGTACCCATACCTGCATCGATATTGGCAAACATGCCTCGGTTCATGCCCTTCTTCAGTCCGAAGTCGAGCACCGTCTGGTCGTTACCGTCGTCGATGCCCGTCACACGGCTCAGGTCGCTCTTCTCGTCGTAGGTCTTGATACGGTCCACGATCGAGGTAGGCAGGTTCTTGATGGCCGTCTTTGTGTCGCCGGTCATGAACTCCTTGCCGTCCACCATGATTTTCTTCACCTCCTTGCCGTTGATCTTGATGGTACCGTCGTCGCTCACCTCGGCCCCCGGCAGCTTCTTCACCAGCTCCTCCACCACCGATCCCTCGGGGGTCTTATAGGCCTGTGCGTTATAGATAAGGGTGTCCTCCTTCGAATAGACCTTCGCCACGTTCTTCACCACCTCTACCTCTTTCAGCATCTTCGAGTCGGGCTGAATGGTCAGCGTTCCCAGGGCTACAGGCTTTCCGCTCATGGTGATGTTCTTGAAGAGCGTCTTGAAGCCCACATAGGTCACACGTACGATGAAGCTGCCGTCCTGGGGAGCCGTCATCGTGAACCGGCCCTCCATGTTCGTCACCGTATTGGCAACGACCGAACTGTCGGTCTTCATCAGGGCAATGGTAGCCTGGATGACCGGCTCATCCTGCTCACCGTCGAAGACCGTACCAGTTATCGTGCGCTGTGCCTCCACAGTCAGCCCCGTGGCAAAGAGAAAGAGAAAGAGTAGAACCCGAGTCATTTATTTTTAGAAATTAAGAAGTTATGAAGTCATGAAGGATTGGTTATCCAATTTACACTTCTTCTTTTCTGACGACACATAGTGGCCAAGGTTTAATTGCATCGAAAAAAAAGTGGGAGTCAGGAAAAAATTTCGTAACTTTGCCACCGCAAAAACTAAAATCACGCAATGGAGAAACAGAAAGTTATTATATCTGAGCAGCTGGAGCAGGCCCTCACCGAGGCCGTGGCCGAATGCAAGGCCGACCGCCTGTTCGTGCTCATGGACCGGACGACACAGCAGCTGTGCTGGCCGGTAGTCAGCGCATTCGAGTGCCTGAAAGATGCCCGGCAGATCGTCATCGAGGCCGGCGACACCCACAAGTCATTAGAGGCCGTAGGCCACGTATGGAGCGAGCTGCAGCGCATGGGAGCCACGCGCCACTCCCTGCTCATCAACCTCGGCGGCGGCATGGTGACCGACCTGGGCGGCTTTGCCGCCTCCACCTTCAAGCGCGGCATCCACCTCATCAATATCCCCACCACCCTGCTCGCCATGGTCGATGCCTCCGTGGGCGGCAAGACAGGCTTTAACTTCGGTGGACTGAAGAACGAGATAGGCGTGTTCCGCAATGCCTCGTCGGTCATCCTCGACACGGTGTTCCTCAAGACCATGGACACCGCGAACCTGCTGTCCGGCTATGCAGAGATGCTGAAGCATGGGCTGATTTTTAGGGGGTCTCTTGAGGAATTGCTGACCTTCGATATTGAGCGGCCCGACCTGCAGAAGCTGAAGCGGATGGTAGCCGAGAGCGTGGAGGTGAAACAGCGCATCGTCCTCGAAGACCCCACGGAACAGGGCATCCGCAAGGCCCTCAACCTCGGCCATACCGTAGGCCATGCCTTCGAATCCTTAGCTATGCGTTCCAGCTCTCCCGTCCTCCACGGCTATGCCGTCGCCTGGGGCCTGGTGTGCGAGCTCTACCTCAGCACCGTAAAGACCGGCTTCCCCGTAGACAGGATGCGGCAGGTGGTGCGCTTCATCTTCGACCACTACGGCCGCATGCCCATTACCTGCGACGACTACCCTGCCCTCCTCGAGCTGATGAGCCACGACAAGAAGAACACGGCTGGCCGCATCAACTTCACCCTGCTGGGCGATGTCGGCGACATCCGTATCAACCAGACAGCCACAAAAGAAGAGATTGAGGAAGCCTTAGACTTCTACCGCGAGGGCTGCTAAGCGCTCCGCCTCCTTACGGGCAGGCTTCCCCGTAGCGGTGAGGGGCAGGCGGTCCACATGCAGATAGTGGCGCGGCTGCCAGTATTTCGGCAGCACCTCCCGACATACCGCCACCACGGCCTTGGTATCCATACCTTCGGTGAGCAGCACCACCTGTTCACCGAATTTCTTATCCTTACATTTCGTGATGAGGAAGGGAGCCTTCAGAAGAGGCTGCAGCCGCCGCTCCACCTCCTCTGCCTGTATCTTCACGCCCCCCGAACAAATCACATTGTCCTTGCGGCCCAGAACGCGGAAAGAGAAAGACCCCTCTCCTCCCCCTCCTCCCCCTCCTCCCCTTACAGGGGAGGCCGGGAGGGGTCTTGGGGAGGAGAATGCCACCACATCGTTGGTTACCAACGGCCCGTCGTGTACGGCAGGGGCATCGATGATGAGACAGCCGTCGGGGGTCTGTGAGAGCGTCACCCCCTCGAAGGGCGTGTACCACTCGCTGGCCTCCGGTCCGCTCAGTCGGCGCAGGGCGATATGCGAGAGCGTCTCCGTCATGCCGTAGGTGCTCCATACCGCATTCGGGAAGTCTTTCAACTCCCTCGCCAGCTCCTCGTCGATGGCACCGCCCCCGATGATCAGATGACGTATCTGCATCAGCCGCTCGCGCTCCTCCGGCACCTGCAGCGAGTTCCACACCTGCAAGGGAACCATGGCAGCGAAAGCAAAAGAACCCTGAGACCCCTCCCGACCTCCCCAAGACCCCTCCCGGCCTCCCCTGTAAGGGGAGGAGGGGGAGGAGAGTGGATGGCCCGACGGCTCCACGCTGAGGAGTTGCAGTCCGCAGGTGAGGGCGCGTACCACCATCATCTTCCCAGCTATATAGTCCAGGGGCATGCAGAGCAGGGCGGTGTCGCCCTCCTTCAGTCCCAGGAACTTACAGGTGATGCGTGCCGAAGCCTCCATGCGTTTTTTCTCCACCCACATCGCCTTCGGTTCTCCCGTCGACCCGCTGGTATGCACCAGCACCGACTCCCTATCGTTCCGCCATTCCGCCAAAAACTCCTCCAGCGTCATTTTTTTATTCTTTCCACAGTTTCTCCCCCCTTATCTCCAGTCCCATCTCTATATTATCCGTGAACAGTTGTCCTGTCCCCAGTCCCTGCGGCATCATCTCCCCGTCGCCGTACACCTCTGCACAGAAATGAGCGATGGCGTTCAGTCCGATGTTACTCTCCAGTGCCGAGGTTATCCACGAGCCGATGCCCTCCTCGCGTGCTATCTCTATCCATTCGCGGCATCCCCTCATCCCTCCGTGTAGCGACGGTTTCAGCACGATATACGCTGGTTTGATGATCCGCAGCATCTGCCTCTTGGCATCCGGGTCGTTGATGCCGATGAGCTCCTCGTCGAGTGCTATGGGCAGTGGTGCCTCTCGGCAGAGCTCCGCCATCACCGCCCATTGTTTCGCCTTCACCGGCTGTTCTATCGAGTGTATGGCATACTGTGCCAGCAGCTCCAGCCTGTATAGCGCCTCCTCCGGTGTGAATCCCCCGTTGGCATCCAGTCTCAGCTCCACCTCCTGTCGTGAGAACCTTTCGCGTATCCGTTTCACCAGATCCAGCTCACGGTCAAAGTCTATCGCCCCCACCTTCAGCTTCACGCAGTGGAACCCCTGCGCCAGTTTCTCCTCCATCCTTTTGAGCATCTCCTCGTAGGACCCCATCCATACCAGTCCGTTGATCGGTATTCCCTTTTCTCCCCGTGCGAAGGCCGTATTGTTCATCTTCTCCCCTTCCATAGCGCTCTCCAGTCCGAAGAGCATGGAAGGGTAGTCGCGCATCTCCTCGTAGGGAATCACCCCTGTCTGCTCCACCTTTTTACAGAACCCTTCCAGCACCTTTCCGTACTGTTCTTCCGGCATAGCGTCGCTGCTCAGGTCGGGCAGTGGCGCGCACTCCCCCACCCTTTTCTGTCCTTTGTCTTCTACTGTCACCATCCAGCTTTTCCGTTCCGTGTACACCCCCCGGCTTGTCTGTGCCGGCTCTTTGAAATGGAACACCCGTTCCGAAACTGATATTTTCATGTTTGTAATATGGTTTGCGTGAGTGATGGTGCAAAGATAGGTAATTTAAGGCAGAAAAGCCAAAATGTTGATACTATTTTGCAAAAGTCACGGGACTAATCCTCCCAACCATAGTCGCGCGATGCCGCATAGTCCGCATCCTGCTCGGTGATGGCATCCTTCCGCGTGTTGAGCGAGTTGCCGTCGAAACTGTAACAGACCAGTGAGACCGGAGAGAGGGTCAGCAAATTGGTAACGGGGGCTATATAATTCTTTTTCATGTTCATATCATCAGATCAATTAGTCAATGATTACTTTCTTTCCGTTATACAGATAGATGCCCTTCTTGGGCGACTCCACGCGCTGTCCCTGAAGGGTGTAATAGCAAGAGGGGAGCCCTCTGTGGCTAATGGCACCTGCTACCGGCGTTACCGTCTCATCGTTTTCCGTGTCTATGAACGCCACATGTGCCGGGGCATCGCTGGGAACAATCATATAGGCCCGCATGCCATTCATGGTATTGTTAGAAGTAGGTGTATGCAGCTTCCCGTCTGTCCCGAGGAACATGTTCGTCCTATCCGTAAGCAGATCGGTACGCCCATAGATCCCTTGGAATCCATACCCCTCATTGGTCATGCATTGGGGTGTTGGAGCCGTTATCTCAACATCGGCAAAGACAGGATTTTCCACCTCTTTTCCCACCTTCAGGAGGAAAGGCTCGCCCGCAGGAATCTCCGTAGCAGTTTTGAAATTGAACACACCATCGGTGATGTTCAATAACCGTCTCAACTCAACCTCCAGCTCATCATCGCCTGCTGCCGCCTTCAGCTGTTCGGCACTGATGGCAAAAGGCAGGCAACAGGTGTTCCAAATATCTGCCTTGAAGGTTCGGACAAGATGGGCATAGACGGTCTTTCCCTCCTTAGCTGTCAGCAAGGAGGAATTGTCTTCCTGCTCGTCAATCTCAAGATTTTTGATCTCTGTAAGCAGCACATCATCCAGATAATGACATTTCCCTATAAAAGAGATATTCTTCGCACTATTCACATCAGAAAGAATCATTTTGTAATTCTTCCAACTTCCCTTAGGAATATCCGTTATCTCTTTTTTCCCGTCTTTTTTCTCTCCAATATAATATTCCACTTTCAGCGGATCATTACTATCCACACCTGCCGCTCTGAATGACAACAGGTAGTCGCCAGTCTCTGAAGAAGGAAAATTCATTTTGTAAATTCCTCCATCTCCCATATATAAACAATTAGCACCTGCTTGTGTATAGGACCACGTCGTTACGTCATAAGGGTAATCAAGATAGGTTGACCGCAATTCTATGCCACCACCTGAAAAGTCATTATTACCACCATTCCCTGGACATTTTGAGAAAGACTCATAGAAAACGCCATCGCCCAAATCCCTAACAATAACATTGACTATTACGAAAGCCTCCGACCCACTAAAACGCAAACGGGCTCCTGATGGAATATCTTTCAGCAGAGCAGGTTCCCTTCTCAGCCATTTGTTGTTATTATTAGCCGGGAAGCCCATAGGGACAGAAAACGTTGTCTCATCTTTCAGGGCCGAAACAAAAACGGTAAGACTTTCAGCAGTCAGTGGCCTTATCATCACAGCAACCAACATATTTCCTCCATCGTTTCCTAAAGAACGAGTTGTGACAGAACCATCGGCAGCAACAGACACATAGGTCGTTCCACTAATCTCTGTCGTAGAGCAATTGACAAAACTCCACTCACTCAGACTATCAGGCATATTACTCTCATTGATTTTCCCCACGACTCCACTCCCCAACACGTTTTTCAGCTCAGCATTGAGAATGGTGCTTTGGGCACACATACAGACAGTTATTGTACATTGAAGCAATAACAAAGAAAAAAATCTTCTCATCATTTTACAATATTAAGTATTAATTGGATTAACGCAAATACGGGTTATCCCTCTTTTCCTCCCCGATCGTGGTATGGGGGCCGTGTCCGGGATAGACGGTGGTGGCATCGGGCAAGGGGGAGAGGACGGTGCGGAGGCTGTGCATAAGGTCCTGCCAGGAGCCACGCTCGAAATCGGTGCGACCGACACTCATACGGAAAAGGGTGTCACCGGTGAAGACGACATGCTCGTCGGGACAATAGAAAGAGAGACCGCCGGGGGTGTGGCCGGGAGTATGGAGGACTTCGAGATGATGGGTGCCGAAAGCGACCTGCTGGCCAGGAGAGAGGAAAGGGGCGAGAGGGGGCGAGGGATGGTCGTAGGACATGCCGAAGAATGTGGCGGCCTGCTGGGCCATGTCACGGGCAAGGAACGCATCGGCGGCATGGAGCTCGGGACGGAGGCCGAAGGCATCGTAGAGGGTGTCGTTGCCGAAACAATGGTCGAGATGGCCATGGGTGCAGAGGAGATGGACGGGCTTGAGCCGGTGGTCACGGATATACTGGACGACGGCCTGGCGCTCGGCATCGTAGTAAGCACCGCAGTCGATAACGACGCACTCACGGGTGTCGTCGCTGACGATATAGGTGTTCTCCTGAAGCATGTTGAAGGAAAAGGGCTTGACAGTCATTGAAGAATAAAAGAATAAAAAAAATAAAAGAATAAAAAAATAAAAGAATAAAAAAATAAAAAAGATTAGAGGGGGAGATAGATACAATACTTTTCATGGAACCAGTCGTCGGTGAACCAGTCGGTGAGGGGCTGCACCTGTACGAGGCGACGGAAGGGGGCGAGCTCGGCATCGAGCTGTCCGCCCTTGAGGCAGAGGAGGCCGTTGGGGAGGGCGTTATGACTGTCGGGGAGGATGTTCTTACGGACAATCTTGACGAGGTCAGGGAGGGGCATGACGGCGCGGCTGACGACGAAATGGAAGCGGTCGTGCTCGTCCTCACCGCGCCGGTGGACGGCCTCGCAGTTCTGCAGTCCGATGGCTCGGATGACCTCCTGGGCGACACGAATCTTCTTGCCGGTGCCGTCGATGAGGCGGAAAGAGCACTCGGGAAGGAGGATGGCAAGGGGGATGCCGGGGAAGCCGCCGCCGGTGCCGAAATCGAGGAAACGGGTGCCGGGACGGAAGGTGGCCATACGGGCGATGGCGAGGGAATGGAGGACATGGTGGAGATAGAGGTTGTCGATGTCCTTACGGGAGATGACGTTGATCTTCTCGTTCCACTCGCGGTAGAGTGCGTCGAGGGCAGCGAACTGGGATTGCTGCTGGGGGGTGAGATGGGGGAAGTAGTGCTGGAGCATGAAGAATAAAAAAATAAAAGAATAAAAAAATAAAAAAGAGACCCCTCCCGGCCTCCCCTGAAGGGGAGGTGGGGGAAGAGGAGGATGGCTTAGCGGACAGTGAGGTGGAAACAGCCTTGCTTGACCTCGTACTTGATATAGCAGCGGCGGGACTGGCGCATGTCGCGCATGACCTCGGAGAGCACCCATTTGAGGGTGTCGTTGCGCACGGCGCGACGGGCAGGGCCTTCGGGGTCCTCGACAGTGACATAGCGGTTGTAGCAGATGTCGACGGTGGTGCCGTAGAGGTGGCAGGAGTTCTCGGTGGCATTGCCGTTGAAGCGGCGCAGACGGGAGACATCTTCCTGGGTGCGCAGGACGCTGGTGACGACGAACTGATGGAGGGGGAGGCCCTTGACGTAGAGGCTATCGAAGAAGGCTCGGCCCATATCCTCCAAGAGGAGGGCGGCACGGGGAACGAGATAGGGGATGCTCTGACGGAGGGGGTCGACATGGTAATAGGGGGAGGCTCCGATATAGACGAGCTCGCTCTTACGCTGCTCGGCATCGACACGGTTCTTCACGGGGGAGACGCCCCAGCGGCGTGCTGCCGTGAGCTGGGTGGCATTGGTATCGGGGAAGCATTCCTTGAAGCTGGAAACGGAACGTATCTTATGGAAGGTTTCGTTCGCTGTGGAAGAGGGGACTGACGACACGTGTTCTTCGTCGAAGAGGGCGCTCTCAGGCTTCGCTGCCCCGATGCCGTCATGAACGCATCTGCCCAGGGCCAGCACGATCACGAGGCATCCGAACCACTCCAAGTATCTGTTCTTTATGATATCTTCCTTTCTCATCTCTCTTTTTTTCGGCTTGCAAAAGTACGAAGAAAAGCCGAGACGGCAAAGTTAAATAAAAAGAAAAGCGCAAATAAATTTTGCTTTGCGCCCGACTTTCCGTAACTTTGGCTATTGCCGAAGTTACTACACTCGGCATAAAAAATAAATGAATTTATTTTGTTCTGCTCTCGTTTTTTCGTAACTTTGCATCATATATGAAGACTGTACAAAACATTTTCAAAATACTGCTGCCGCTGCTGTTGGGAGGGGCCATCCTGTACTGGATGTATAGGGGGTTCGATTTCCAGAGCATCCGTGATGTGCTGCTGGAGGAGATGAACTGGACATGGATGCTGCTGTCCTTCCCCTTTGGCATCCTGGCACAGGCTTTCCGCGGCTGGCGCTGGCAGCTGGCGCTGGAGCCCGTAGGTGAGCGTCCGCGTAGCGGGGTGGCCGTCAGGGCTGTCTTCCTGAGCTACGCCGCCTCGCTGGTGGTGCCGCGTAGCGGTGAGTTTGCACGCTGTGCGGTGCTGAAGCGGTGGGACGGCATCTCCTTCCCCAAGGCGCTGGGTACCGTGGTGACGGAACGGGCCATCGACTCGCTGGTGGTGCTGGCGGTGACGGGGCTGACACTGCTGTTCCAGATGAGCATCTTCGGCACGTTCTTCGAGAAGACAGGGACCTCGGTGGACAGCATCCTGCACCGTTTCTCCCTGACGGGCTATCTGGTAACGGCTATCTGCGGCCTGGCCGTCATGCTGTTGCTACACCTGCTGCTGAAACGTCTGTATATATATAATAAGGTGAAGGCGACGCTCTCCGGTATCTGGGAGGGCATCCTCTCGCTGAGGGGGGTGCGCAACCTGCCGCTCTTCCTCTTCCTCACCGTGGGTATCTGGCTGAGCTATTTCCTGCATTATTACCTTACGTTCTTCTGCTTCGACTTCACGGAGGATCTGGGCATGGGGTGTGCGATGGTATCGTTTGTGGTGGGGAGCATGGCGGTGATCGTGCCTACGCCCAACGGTGCGGGTCCGTGGCATTTCGCGGTGAAGACGATGCTCATCCTCTATGGTGTGCAGGACGAGCAGGCGCTCTACTTCGTACTCATCGTGCACTCCGTGCAGACGCTCCTCGTCGTGCTCCTGGGAGTGTATGCGTGGCTTGCGTTGAGTTTTACGTCTTCTCATGCTGAGAATAATGTTTCTCGCGCAGAGACGCAGAGTACGCCGAGGGTTGCGCAGAGAAAAAAATAATATTCACTCTAAAAACTCATAAAGAAATGAACGAAATTCAAAACCTAAAGCCACAGTGCATCTGGAAGAACTTCTATGCACTGACACAGGTGCCGCGTCCCAGCGGACACCTCGAGAAAATCCAGCAGTTCCTGCTCGACTTCGGAAAGCAGGCCGGCGTGACGGTCTTCAAAGACCCTGCCGGCAATATCGTGATGCGCAAAGCTGCCACTGAGGGCATGGAGAAGAGAAAGGGCATCATCCTGCAGGCCCACATGGACATGGTGCCGCAGAAGACTCCGGAGTCGACACATAACTTCGAGACGGACCCCATAGAGCCGTGGATAGACGGTGAGTGGGTGAAGGCGAAGGGTACCACCCTCGGTGCCGACAATGGTCTGGGGATAGCCGCCATCATGGCGGTCATGGAGGACAAGACGCTGAAGCACGGCCCCATCGATGCCCTCATCACCCGCGATGAGGAGACGGGCATGTACGGTGCCAACGACCTGCCCGAGGGTGAGCTGCAGGGCGACATCCTGCTGAACCTTGACTCTGAGCACTGGGGGAAGTTCGTCATCGGCTCTGCCGGCGGCATCGACGTTACCGCCACCTTAGACTATAAAGAGGTGGAGACGGACCCCGAGGACGCTGCCGTGAGGGTGACGGTGAAAGGACTGCGCGGCGGTCACAGCGGTCTGGAGATTCACGAGGGCCGCGGCAATGCCAACAAGCTGCTGGTGCAGATAGTGCGCGAGCTGATCGAGGAGTGCGATGCCCGTCTGGCCTGCTGGCACGGCGGCAACATGCGCAATGCCATCCCCTTCAAGGCGGAGGCTGTGCTCACCCTGCCGAAAGAGAATATCGAGGCATTGAAAGAAATGGCTGAGGACTGGAAAGAGACCTTCAACGATGAGTTCAAGCTCATAGAGCCGCAAGGCATCGAGGTGCTGGTAGAGGAGGTGGAGGCACCGAAGACGGAGGTTCCCGTGGAGATCCAGGATAATATCGTGGATGCCATCTATGCCTGCCACGACGGTGTGATCCGCTTTATCCCCGCCTACCCTAATGTGGTGGAGACCTCATCGAACCTCGCCATCATCGACATTGAGGAGGGCAAGGCTGTCATCAAGATCCTGGCCCGCTCGAGCCGCGAGGATATGAAGGACTATGTGGTGAAGACGCTGGAGAGCTGCTTCTCCATGGCCGGCATGAAGGTGGAGACGGCCGGTTCGTATGGCGGCTGGGACCCCAACCCCGAGTCTGAGATCCTGCACCTGCTGCTGAAGGAGTACAAGGAGCTGTTCGGAGAGGACGGCATCATACAGGTGGACCATGCCGGACTGGAGTGCTCGGTCATCCTGGGGAAATATCCGCACCTCGACGTGGTGAGCCTGGGCCCCACCATGAAGAGCCCGCACACCACCACCGAGCGCGCCCTCATCGCCAGCGTGGAGCCTTTCTGGCAGCTGCTGAAGAAGACGCTCGAGGAGGTGGGGGAGAAGTAGCATTGCTGATATTGGGACTGATTGGGACTGATTGGGACGAATTGGGACTCCCAACCAGTCCCCACTAATCCCAACCAGTCCCAACAACTCCCAACCAATCCCAACAACTCCCAACCAATCCCAACCACCCCCAACAACTCCCAACCACCCCCAACAACTCCCAACAACTCCCAACCAACCCCCAACACCTTCCATGCCCTACACCTCTTCTCCTAACGGCTTTCTCCCCAACGAAACCGATCCACGCAAGCTTCTCTTTTATCCCAAGCTCGTTGCACTCTATGATATTACATACCGTTTTACCACCATCTATCTGGAGCCTAAGGACCGTACCCGCGACCAGATGCTGCAAGCAGCACGCTCAGGGAAACAAAACATCATCGAAGGAGCAGCCGACGGATTAACCTCATCGAAGATGGAGCTGTCGCTCACCAACTGTGCCAAAGGCAGTCTGCGCGAGCTACAGGCCGACTACGAGGACTATCTAAGAACCCGTGAACTACCCTATTGGGATCAACAGCATCCACGTACGGCCGCTCTTTCCGCTTTTTGCAAGGAACTCATATCACCCGAGGAACACATCGGCACCTGGAAGAAGCTGAACGACGAAGAGCTTGCCAACACCGCCCTCACCCTCATTCACCAATCCACCTATCTTATTGAGCATTATCTGAAAATGCTGGAACAGCGATTCGTAGAGCAAGGCGGCATCAGCGAAGCCATGACCCGCGCCCGTCAGCAGCACCGTCATTTCTAAATATCCTCCATCATCCCAACCCTCCCAATCCGTTCCGGCCTTGAGACCCCTCCCCGCTCGGCCGCGCTCGACCAAAGGTCGCTTGCTACCGAAGGGACGCAAGAAGGACGCTTGCAAGGCAAGAACCTCCCCTGTGAGGGGAGAACGACCCCTCCCCGCTCGGCCGCGCTCGACCAAAGGTCGCTTGCTACCGAAGGGACGCAAGAAGGACGCTTGCAAGGCAAGAACCTCCCCTCATAGGGGAGGAGAAGTGAAGAGTGGGGAGAGGAGAGAAAAAAAATTGCAAATTCTTCTCTTTTCATTCTTCACTTTTCACTTTTATTCGTACCTTTGCACCGAATTATAAACTAAACAATAACAAGATTATGGACGATTACCCGGCGGACAGTAACAAACGTTAGGCCAGGGGACGGTGGCAAGGCTGCTAATCCCTTTGCCGCTTTAATTATGCATTAAAATTATGCATTATGAATTATGAATTATGCATTATGAATTATGAATTATGCATTAGAATTATGAATTATGCATTAGAATTATGAATTATGCATTATGAATTATGAATTATGCATTATAAATATGCATTAAAAAAGGATTAGCGAAATGAAGACTTTTTGGAACACCCAAGGTGGGTTGAGCCAGCTCAATGAATGGCAGCCCAACTGCTGGATTCAGCTGACATGTCCTACCGAAGACGAACAGCACGAACTGGAGAAGCAGTTCGGCATACCCGATTATTTCATCTCCGACATCAGTGATACCGATGAGAGAGCCCGCTATGAGTATGACGACGGCTGGATGCTCATCATCCTGCGTATACCCTATGTCAAGGAGATAAAAAGCCGTACCCCCTACACTACCGTGCCACTGGGTATCATCCACAAGCGCGATGTGACCATCACCGTATGCTACTACGAGACGAACATGATGATAGACTTCGTCTCCTACCAGCAGAAACGCGGCGTGGGCTTCACCGACTATGTAGACATGATCTTCCGGCTGTTCTACTCTTCTGCCGTATGGTACCTGAAGCGCCTGAAGCAGATCAATTCGCTCATAGACAAGGCTAAGCGCAACCTGGACAAGAACGTGAACAACGAGAGCCTCATCGGCCTCAGTCGCCTGCAGGACTCGCTCACCTACTTCCAGACCTCCATCCGCGGCAACGAGACCCTGCTGTCGAAGCTGAAGTTCAAGCTGCAGATTGACGAGCTCGATGCCGACCTTATCGAGGATGTGAGCATTGAGATGACACAGGCCCGCGAGACCACCAGCATCTACTCCGACATTCTGGAATCGACCATGGACACCTACTCCAGCATCATCAACAACAACATGAACAAGGTGATGAAGACGCTGACCACGGTATCGATTCTCATGATGTTTCCCACGCTCATCGCATCGCTCTTCGGCATGAACCTCGTGAACGGCATGGAAAGCAATCTTCTGGGCTTCCCCTTCGCACTGGCTATCTCGGTGGGCGTGTCGGCCTTTGCCTGGTGGATTCTGCATAGGAAAGGGTTGGTATAGACCCCTCCCGACCTCCCCTGAGAGGGGAGGAGGTTATGGAGAGGGGGAGTGGAGAGTGGAGAGAGGAGAGAAGAGAGAGCTGGTTGGGGGTTAAAAAGCGTTAAGAAAGTATAAATAACAAATCCGAACTCCTAATTCCTAAGGGCTAACACTTTTCAACTCCCAACTTTTTCGTAATTTTGACCCAAATTTTTTTATGTGATCGAACTAACCATTTCAGTAACTAAACAAAGTTAAATGATGGACTCTCAAGAATTGAACCCTGTTGCTTCGCAGAGCGAAGAGAATACCCTTGTGCAGGGTGAACAGCAAGAAACAAAAGTAGAAGAACCCGTAGCCGAACAGACAGACGTTCCTGTAGCCGAACAGACTGATGCCCCTGCAGAAGAACAGACTGATGCCCCTGCAGAAGAAGTGGAGCGCAAGGTGTATCAGACCAAGAAAGAGGTATTGGAGCGTGCGAAGGAGATTGCCCATGCAGAGGGACTCCCACAGAAGGACGAGGTTGAATACCTGAAAACCACTTTCTACAAGCTACACATTGCCGAGCGCGAAGCGCAGCAGAAAGCCTATCTGGAGGCTGGCGGCGACCCTGCCACCTATCAGGTTGTGCCTGATGCCGAGGAGGAAGCTTTCAAGGCTGAGATGGCTGTCATCAAGGAGCGTCGCCAGCAGCAGTTCCGTGAGCAGGAGGCAGAAAAGGAAGAGAATCTTCAGAAGAAATTAGATATCATCGAGAAGCTGAAGGCCATGGTCACCTCGCCCGAGGAGGCCTCGAAGACCTATCAGGAGTTCAAGGCCCTGCAGCAGGAATGGCGTGACATCAAGGCCATCCCCGCTGAGCGTGCCAACGAGCTGTGGCGCAACTACCAGCTCTACGTGGAGCAGTTCTACGACCTGCTGAAGCTGAACAGCGAGGCCCGTGAGCTCGACTTCAAGAAGAACCTCGAAGCCAAGACCCACCTCTGTGAGGCTGCGGAGAAGCTGGCCGACGAGGAGGACGTGATCAGTGCTTTCCACCAGCTGCAGAAGCTGCATCAGGAGTATCGCGAGATAGGTCCTGTGGCCAAGGAGCTGCGCGAGGAGATCTGGCAGCGCTTCAAGGCCGCATCGACCGTTATCAACAAGCGCCACCAGCAGCATTTCGAAGACCTGCGTGCCCGTGAGGAGGAGAATCTGACGAAGAAGACCGCCCTCTGCGAAAAGGTGGAAGCCATCCTGGCCGAAGAGAACAAGACCAGTGCCGACTGGGAGCGCCATACCAAGGAGATTATGGAAATCCAGACGGAATGGAAATCCATCGGTTTTGCACCGCAGAAGATGAACGTCAAGATCTTCGAGCGGTTCCGTGCTGCCTGTGACACCTTCTTCACCCAGAAGGGTGAGTTCTTCAAGAACATGAAGGATGCCTTCAAGGAGAACACCGAAAAGAAGCGTGCCCTCATAGAGAAGGCGAAGGCCCTGCAGGACTCTACCGACTGGCGTTCTACTTCCGACAAGCTCATTGCCTTGCAGAAGGAATGGAAGACCATCGGCATGGTGCCTAAGAAACTGGGCGACCAGCTGTGGGAGGAGTTCCTTGCTGCCTGCAACAAGTTCTTCGAGGCACGCAACGCACAGGGTGCCGACCAGCGCAACGAGGAGCGCCAGAACATGGAGAAGAAGCTCGATGTCATTGAGCGGCTGAAAAAAGCTGCCGAGGAGGCCGGTGACGACCTGCAGGCTCGCGTACAGCAGTTGGTTGAGGAATACAATGCCATCGGACATGTGCCTTTCCGTGAGAAAGACAATATCTACAAGCAATACCACGAGGTGCTTGACAAGCTCTACAAGGAGCTCAATGTCAACGTGGCCAAGCGTCGTCTGAACAAGTTCAAGGACAACCTGAAGCAGGTGGCTGAGCGCGGTGAGCAGGCGCTGGACAACGAGCGTACCCGACTGATGCGCCAATATGATGCCATCAAGCAGGAGGTGCAGACCTATGAGAACAACCTGGGCTTCCTTACCGCTTCATCGAAGAAGGGCAACTCGCTTATTGACGAGATGAACCGCAAGGTGCAGAAGCTGAAGGACGACCTGCAGCTGGTGAAGGAGAAGATCAAGGCCATCGATGCCGAGAATGCTGCTCAGGAGTAACATTCCCTGACATCCGGGAGTTCCCCATAACAAGAGAGCGTGCCTGCTTACAGACACGCTCTTTTTTTGTTTTGCTTAGCCGCAAAGGTCCGCTCAGATGGCGAAGCGCCAAGGGGTCAGAAGCATGATTCAAGGCTGCTCGTAGTCCACAAAGGCATAGCGATAGGCATGGCGCTCGTCCTTGTCGTGCTCCTCACGGGCCACCTCCCTCCATTCGCTGTAGTCGGGGAAGAAGGTGTCGGCCTGAGACGGAATGTCGTCAATCTCAGTAAGACAGAGGCGGTCGGCCTTGTCGATAAGCGACGAGTAGAGGCTGGCCCCCCCGATGATAAAGATTTCCTCGTCGGGCTGACAGGTAATGAGGAACTCGTCCCACGAGGCAAAGCACTCACAGCCCGGCAACTGGCTGACGCTCGTGGTGAGCACGCAGTTGCGACGGTTGGGCAGTGCGCCCTTAGGCAGGCTCTCAAAAGTGCGACGGCCCATGAGGATGGTGTGGCCCGTAGTGAGCTCACGGAACCGTTTCAGGTCGTTGGGCAGCCAGTAGATGAGCTTGTTTTGAAAGCCGATGGCGCGGTTGCGAGCCACGGCAGCAATCATTGCAATCATTCCTACACTCCCCTATTAGATAACATGCAGCGTTCCCATCAGATAGAGCAGCGCATAGCCTATCACCATAGAGATGATACCCACGATGATGCCCACCTTGGCCATATCGTTCTGACGAACGAGGTTGGTAGAGAAAGCGAGGGCATTAGGGGGTGTGGACACCGGCAGGATCATGGCACTCGAGGCAGCCACGGCCACACCGATGAGCACCGTCGACGTGCCACCGATAGGGGCGAGCTTGTCGCCCATGGCGGTGCAGACCACCGTCAGGATGGGCATGAGCAGGGCTGCCGTAGCCGAATTGGAGATGAAGTTGCTGAGCAGATAGCACACGATGCCAGAGATGAGCAGGATGACCAGCGGTGAGAAGTCACCAAACGGGATGCTCTCCACGGCCAGCTCAGCCAGTCCCGAGGAGTTCAGTCCGTAGCCCAGGGCAAAGCCGCCAGCCACCATCCAAATAACCGACCAGTTGATTTCCTCCAGGTCGTACTTGGTGATGATACCCGTCAGCGCAAACACCACAAAGGGGATGAGCGCCACGGTATAGGAGTTGACACCCGTCCACTTCTCCGTGATCCAGAGAAGGACTGTCAGGATAAAGGTGATGATCACGATATAGGTCTGCGTGTTCTTCTTCATCTGACCTTCAATCTCCAGCTGCACGGTCTTCTGTGAGAAGGGGAACATGCTGCGCAACAGCCACCAGCTGATGAAAAGGAGCAGGGCCACCAGGGGTACCATGAACATCATCCACTGTCCGAATCCCAGTCCGAGGTTCAGTCCGTCGGGGTCGTTCAGATACTTGATGGCGATGGCATTGGGAGGCGTGCCGATAGGCGTTCCCATACCGCCAAGGTTGGCAGCTACGGGAATGCTCAATGCCATGGCTATGCGTCCCTTGCCCTCGGGGGGAAGCTGCTTGAACACCGGCGTAAGGAAGGTGAGCATCATGGCAGCCGTAGCCGTGTTGGATACGAACATGGAGAACAGGGCCGTGATGAGCAGGAAGCCCAGCAGCACGTTCTCGCTCTTATTCCCGAAAGGCTTCAGCAACACTTTGGCCAGCTGGGCATCGAGTCCGGTCTTCGTGGCTGCAATAGCCAGGACGAAGCCACCGATGAACAGCATGATGACAGGATCGGCAAAGCACGACATCACACCCTTGTAACTAAGCAGCGGACCTACCACCTCCTCATCACACATGAAGGCGATGCCGCTGTTGGACGTGAAGAGCAGCATCATCACAATGATAGCCACCGACGTGGCCCATGACGACACCACTTCCATGACCCACATCAACGTGGCAAAAGCGAAAATGGCAATGATGCGCTGTTGGACAATGTTCAGTCCGTCGATACCGAAGGCCGTGGAAGGAAGATTCCAGAGCAGGAGTGTAACAAAAAGCACGAAGACAGCCTTGATGAGCTTTTTCTGCACCTCTCCGGGATGGTATTTCTGCTCATGGTGGAGTTTGTGGTAGGCTTCAACGAGATGGAAGCCAGTGAAACTTTTAAACATAAATAATTAACAAATTGATGAAATATCGTTTGAGTTGGCAATAGCTGCCCTTTTTTCGGTGTGCAAAGGTACAACTTTTTTCGCAACCACAAATTTAAAAGCCTAATTTCTTTTGGCTTTTCGCTCGTTTGTTCGTAACTTTGGCTTCGCCGAATTTACTTGGCACTCGGAAAAGCTCAAATAAATTTGGCTTTTCGCTCGTTTGTTCGTAACTTTGCACCCCGAAACAGTATCAAAGGAAAAAGAAATGAACAAAAAGAATCTTATCGGCTGTCTGGCATCGCTTCTCATCATGGTCACTCTGCTGAGTGCCACACCGAAGGGAGACGAAAAGGTGATGACCAAAGAGGACGGCATGACTGTCATCAACACTACCACACTGGGCAAAGACGTTATAGGCTACGAAGGAGCGACCCCACTGAAAGTATACATCAAGAAAAACATGGTGGTAAAGATTGAAGCACTGAAGAACCAGGAAACGCCCAAATACATGGCCATGGTGAAGAAGCAGCTACTTGGCAAATGGGACGGCATGAAGGTCAACGATGCCCTGCAACAGCAGGTCGACGGGGTGACGGGTGCCACCTTCTCTTCAGAAGCAGTGAAAGAGAACGTAAGACTGGCTCTTGAATACTACAAAAACCACAAGTGAACGAGGTTGGAGGTAAGAGACTGGAAGTAGGATATATCAAGAAATTGATATTTTCTTGAAAAAACCCCTGACTCCTAACTTCTAACTCCTAACTTTTTTATAACTTTGCTGCCAATTCAGAATTACACACAATATAATTTATTGGGATAAGCATATTAGCACGTCATTTTTTTATAACGTTATAGAAACAATATGGCTGAATCAAAGAAAATCAAGACTGCACTCATCTCTGTCTTCCACAAGGACGGACTGGATGACTTACTCAAAAAGCTTCATGCTGAGGGCGTGAAATTCCTCTCCACTGGTGGCACGCAGACCTTTATCGAGTCGCTGGGCTATCCTTGTCAGAAGGTGGAAGATGTCACCACCTATCCGTCTATTCTGGGCGGCCGCGTAAAGACCCTTCATCCGAAAGTGTTCGGAGGCATCCTGGGTCGTCGCGACAATGAGGGCGACCGTCAGCAGATGGCTCAATACGACATTCCTGAGATCGACTTGGTCATTGTAGACCTGTATCCCTTTGAGCAGACCGTGGCCAGTGGTGCCCAGGAGGCCGATATCATCGAGAAGATTGACATCGGCGGCATCTCGCTCATCCGTGCAGGAGCCAAGAACTTCAAGGATGTGGTTATCATTCCCTCAAAGGCCGAATACGGCGAACTGCTCGAACTGCTGAACAAACAGGGTGCCGAGACCACGATAGAACAGCGTCGCGCTTTTGCCGCCAAGGCTTTCGGTGTAAGCTCGCACTACGACACCGCAATTCATAACTGGTTTGTAAAATAAAATATGGGATTTTTCAGTTTCCGACAAGAGCTGGCCATGGACCTTGGCACAGCCAACACGATCATCATCTGTGACGACAAGATTGTCGTCGACGAACCTTCAGTCGTGGCACTTGACCGCCGTACAGACAAGATGCTTGCCGTAGGCGAGAAAGCCAAGATGATGTATGAAAAGACACACGACAACATACGCACCATCCGTCCACTACGCGATGGTGTGATAGCCGACTTCTCAGCTTGTGAACAGATGATGCGCGGCCTCATTAAGATGGTCCACACGGGTCGCCACTTCTTTTCACCGTCACTACGCATGGTCATTGGCGTACCCAGCGGCTCTACCGAAGTGGAGCTCCGTGCCGTACGCGACTCTGCCGAACATGCCGACGGACGTGATGTCTACCTCATCTTCGAGCCAATGGCAGCAGCTATCGGCATCGGTATCGACGTAGAGGCTCCTGAGGGCAACATGATTGTCGACATAGGTGGCGGCTCTACAGAGATTGCCGTTATCTCACTGGGAGGCATCGTTTCGAACAACTCCATCCGCACCGCCGGTGACGACCTGACTGCCGATATTCAGGAATATATGAGCCGACAGCATAACGTGAAAGTGTCGGAGCGCATGGCCGAGCGCATCAAGATCCATGTAGGCTCAGCGCTCACCGACCTGGGTGATGAGGGGCCTGAGGACTACGTCGTTCACGGTCCTAACCGTATCACGGCACTGCCAATGGAAGTTCCCGTATGCTATCAGGAGATAGCCCATTGTCTGGACAAGACCATTGCAAAGATTGAGAATGCCGTACTCTCAGCACTTGAGAACACGCCTCCAGAACTCTATGCAGATATCGTGAAGAACGGTATCTACCTGAGCGGTGGCGGTGCGCTGCTGCGCGGTCTCGACAAGCGTCTGGAGGACAAGATCAACATTCAGTTCCACGTACCCGAAGACCCCCTGCACTCTGTTGCCAAGGGAGCCGGTATCGCCTTGAAGAATGTTGACCGCTTCTCCTTCCTCATGCGATAAAGAAAAAAAGGCTAAGGCCTAAGCTCTTAAGGTATGGCTTAGAGAATTCATGGAGAATCTTCTAACGTTTCTATCCCGACATTTCCACTGGCTGCTCTTCCTTATTCTGGAGGCAGTCAGTGTTGTCATGATATTCCACTACAACAACTATCAGGCCAGCGTATGGATATCGTCGGCCAACAGAGTGGCTGGACAGATATACTCATGGCAGTCGGAAGTGGAACGCTATTTCTCGCAAGGCCGTCAGAACGAACTGCTTACCCAGCGCAACATTATGCTGGAATATAAGCTGGACCAACTGCGAGAACTGCTCCTCAGCCAATCGGAGGCCGACTCGCTGGCCACCATCCAGATGCTACAAAGGGACAGCGCCATGACAGAGTTCCGGCTCATCCCTGCCAAGGTGGTCTCCAACTCAGCCATGAGTGCCGACAACCTCATCACTCTCAACAAGGGAAGCAATGACGGCGTAAGACCCGACATGGGTGTGGTATGCGGCAATGGTATTGTGGGCGTGGTCTATCTCACCAGCTCACACTATTCGGTCGTCATTCCCGCACTCAACAAGCGCTCACGCATCAGCTGCTCCATACGCGGCAAAGACTACTTCGGCTATCTCACATGGACGGGCGGTGACCCCACAAAGGCTTATGTGGAAGACATGCCCCGGCATGCCAAGTTCAAGAAAGGCGACTGGGTAGAGACAAGCGGCTATTCGAGCATTTTCCCACATGGTGTGTCTGTGGGACAGATTGAGAAGATCTTCAATTCGAAAGACGGACTGTCCTATCGTCTGCAGGTACATCTCTCCACCGACTTTGCCAACCTGCGCGACGTTTGTATCATCAATGACAGCGGTATGTTAGAGCGAATGCGTCTCAAGGAGGCTGCCACTGATTCGCTCATGCTGGTGCCTATAAAAGAATAGACCTGATGAAGACCGACTCACTGAAACGGCTATTACGGCTCTGCCTCTTTGTGCTGGCACAGGCACTTGTGTTCAACCGCATCCTTATCTTCGGTTGCGCCACGCCGCTGCTCTACGTTTACTTTGTCATTACCTTTCCCCGCAGCTATCCCCAATGGGGACTTCTGCTATGGAGCTTTGTCATGGGACTGCTCATCGACATGTTTGCCAACACGCCTGGCATAGCGTGCGCCTCGCTCACGCTGATAGCCCTTCTGCAGCCCTACATGCTCAAGCTCTTCCTGCCTCGCGATGCCGACGAGCACATTGCTGCATCGGCAAAAACACTGGGATGGAGCCAGTTTGCTTCATTGGCATCCATACTCACCCTCATCTACTGCACAGTCTTCTATACCATCGAGGCTTTCACCTTCTTTAATTGGCTGCAATGGCTGCAGAGCGTTGGCGGAAGCACGGTGCTCACTATGCTGCTCATCCTTACATTTGAAACCGTCAAGAAGTGAAAGACTACACACTGGAAAACAGAAAGTTCGTAATTGGTGGTGTGGCCATACTCATCGTGATGGTCTACATCCTCCGCCTGTTCATGCTCCAGCTGATGAGCGATGACTATAAGAAGAATGCCGACTCGAACGCTTTCCTTAAGAAGGTCGACTATCCCTCACGCGGCATCATCAGAGACCGCAACGACCAGCTGCTCGTCTACAACCAGCCTGCCTATGATATCATGGTGGTCATGAATGAAGCCAAGGACCATCTCGACACGCTTGACTTCTGTCACTCACTGGGCATTACGAAGGAGGAGTTCAACAACCGCATGGAGACCATCAAGGACCGTTCTCGCAACCCTGGCTACTCGCGCTTCACCCAACAGATGTTCATGAGCCAGCTCAGCGACAAGGATTTCAGTGTCTTTCAGGAAAAAATCTACCGTTTCCCCGGCTTCTACATTCAGCGGCGCACCATTCGCCAATACCAGTACCCCTATGCAGCACATGTGCTGGGCGACGTGGCTGAGGTATCACCAGCCGACATCAAGGAAGACGACTACTACCAGCCGGGCGACTATATCGGCAAACTGGGTGTGGAGCGCAGCTATGAGAAGCAGCTACGGGGCGAGAAAGGTGTGCAGATCCTGCTACGCGATGCGCATGGCCGTATCAAGGGCAGTTATATGAATGGAGAGTTCGACCGTCGTCCCGTTCCTGGCAAGAACCTCACACTGGGTATCGACTACAAGCTGCAAGCACTTGGAGAGCGGCTCATGGAGGGCAAGATAGGAAGCATTGTGGCCATCGAGCCACAGACGGGCGAGGTGCTCTGCATGGTCAGTTCGCCCACGTATGATCCCCGTATGATGGTTGGCCGCAAGCGCTCAAAGAGTCATCGTGAACTGAGTCGCGATGCGTGGAAGCCACTGCTCAACCGAAGCATCATGGGCCAGTATCCTCCCGGCTCCACATTCAAGACCTCGCAAGGACTCACCTTCCTCAGTGAGGGAATTATCACCCCAGAGACCCCCTACCCCTGCTACCACGGCTTCGTGTTCAAGGGACTGCGCGTGGGCTGCCACGGACACGGCTCACCACTGCCGCTGGTGCCGGCCCTGAGCACCTCATGCAACGGATTCTTCTGCTGGGGGCTCTACTACATGATAGGGAACAGGAAGTACGGCTCTGTTCAGAACGCCATGAACAGATGGCGTGACTACATGGTTTCCATGGGCTTCGGCTATCGCCTTGGCATCGACCTGCCTGGAGAGAAGCGCGGACTCATCCCCAACGCACAGTTCTACGACAAAGCCTACAGAGGATCGTGGAATGCGCTGACCATCATCTCTATCTCTATCGGACAAGGCGAGGTGAACCTCACGCCCTTGCAGATTGCAAACCTCGGTGCCACGATAGCCAACCGTGGCTACTACATCACACCCCACGTAGTGAAGAAGGTGGAAGGCGAAGAACTCGACACCCTCTACACCCAACGACACTATACCATGGCCAGCCGCAAAGCCTATGATTGCGTAGTGCAGGGAATGCGTGCCTCAGCCCTTGGCGGCACCTGCCATGAGCTGGCCCACTACGACTTCGAGGCATGCGGCAAGACGGGAACAGCCCAGAACCGTGGCCACGACCACTCAGTATTCATGGGCTTCGCCCCCATGAACGACCCGAAGATTGCCATAGCCGTATATGTAGAGAACGGCGGATGGGGAGCCACCTATGGCGTACCCATCGGTGGGCTGCTTATGGAGCAATACCTCCACGGTAAGCTTTCCGAAGCTTCCGAGGCACGGGCAAATTCAATTCAAGAAAAACGAATCAATTATGGAACGGATAGCAGATAGGCAGAAAGGCGTGTTGCGCTCAATCGACTGGTGGACAATCACTATCTACGTTGCCTTGCTCACCTTCGGATGGCTCAGCGTGTGCGGTGCCAGCTATACTTATGGCGAGACCGACCTCTTCGCCCTATCCACCCGTTCCGGCATGCAGATAGTATGGATAGGCACCTCATTCCTGTTGGGACTGGTGCTGCTGTTGCTTGATGACAGCTACTATGAGACCTTTGCCTACGTTATCTTCGAGCTGTTGTTGCTGCTACTCTTTGCCACCATCTTCAATACCCACACCATCAAGGGTTCGCGTTCCTGGCTGGTACTGGGCCCTCTCCGCCTGCAGCCCGCAGAGTTTGCCAAGTTCGCCACAGCACTGGCACTGGCCAAGTTCATGAGCAAGTACAACTACGACATTCATAAATGGAGAGATTTTGGCACCACACTGGCCATCATCTTCCTGCCCATGGTGTTCATTATCATGCAGCGCGAAACGGGATCGGCACTGGTCTACCTGTGTTTCTTCCTCATGCTTTATCGTGAGGGCATGACGGGAAGCATACTGTTCACGGGTGTTGCCATGGTGACCTACTTCGTAGTGGGTCTGCGTTTCAGCGATGTTATGCTCCTTGGCACCCCGACCTCAGTGGGCAAATTTACCGTACTGCTGCTCATCCAGATTTTTACGGCAGGCATGGTATGGGTCTTCTGCAATCAGGAACGACAGACTCGAAATATCCTGTATCTCTGCTTTGGCATCACCCTCGGCGGACTGCTCTTCTCCAGATTCGTGATACCCTTCGACCTGTACTGGCTACAGATGTCCATGTCGGTTGTGCTTATCATTTTTCTGCTATGGGAGGCACTCGGCACACGCTTCCGCAATTATCTATGGATCTCGTTGTTCACGCTGAGTTCACTGGCCTTCTTCAATATGACCGACTATGCCATGAACAACATTCTTGAGCCTCACCAGCGTACCCGCATCAACGTGCTCTTAGGACTGGAGGAAGACCTTCGCGGTGCCGGCTACAATGTTCATCAAAGCGAGATTGCCATCGGTTCGGGCGGATTGAAAGGAAAGGGATTCCTTAACGGTACACAGACGAAGCTGAAATACGTGCCAGAGCAGGACACCGACTTCATCTTTTGTACTGTAGGCGAAGAAGAGGGATTTGTTGGTGCAGCCTCAGTACTGTTGTTGTTTCTGGCACTTATCCTCAGGCTCATCCTATTGGCTGAGCGTCAGACAGGCACCTTCGGACGTGTCTATGGCTACTGTGTATTGTCCATTTTCCTTTTCCACCTGTTTATCAATGTGGGGATGGTATTAGGGCTTACACCTGTCATTGGCATACCCCTGCCGTTCTTCTCCTATGGCGGTTCGTCACTCTGGGGATTCACGTTCCTGCTCTTCATTTTCCTACGCATCGATGCCGGACGTAATCGAATGTAGACCCCTAGTCCCCCTCTTATCTTCCCTTGGAGGGAAGACGGATAAGCGAAAAGCCCACATCAGCCAAGCCTTTTAGATTTTCACGTCTCATGCAATGCCTGATGGACACCTGAAGCGAATCACCCTTCTGGAGACTGATTTCCCCAATCTCTGCCGTATATTGGAAATAGCTGATGCCCTTGCCAAGGAAGACACCATTCTCATCGGTAATGGCAAAGCGGACTGTATCGCAACGGTAAGTATAATGGGGGAACGATTCCTGCATAACAATCAGGTAAAGTTCCTTGAAAGGATAGGACGAATTGCACCGCAAGCCCACCTCCTCACTATAGAGTCCACCTTCGGTCACTGACGGTATGCTGAAGAACATCGTATCGGTGCTCTCCCATCCCCAGCTGTCTATGGGTGTATGAAGATAGCTGCTATAAACAGTCTTACGGTTGCAGCCTACCAATAGCAACGCAACCGCAAGACTCGTTAATATCATTAATAGCCCGTTATGCTTCGTGCAGTTCATTCCTTCTGTGGTTCCTGGGGCTTTCTTTTCTTCTTGTTTCTCTTCTTCTTGGCCTTGTCAAAACGTGTGATGCTGTCACCAGCCAGCAAGTCCACGGGTCCTTCCGGTTCCTTTGCCTGGCTCTCGTCTTGCAGCGATTCAGGCTTCAAGCCCTTACGGTTCATCTCAATCACCATCTTGGCACGTTCGGCCGTTATCGTCTCCAGATTGGCAGCCAGACGCTTGTCCGTGCTATAGGTCACCAACCCTGCCAATATATCAGTCTTGAAGACATAATAGTCGGCATCGAGCGTCTGCAATACCACATCGCGACCGGGCAACCGCTTGCCAGCCTCCATATAGTCATCGACCTCATAGTTCAGGCAGCACTTCAGTTTGGCACACATGCCTGCCAGCTTCTGTGGATTGAGGGAGATATCCTGATAGCGGGCGGCACCCGTAGAAACCGATACAAAGTTCTTCATCCACGTGGCACAGCACAATTCGCGACCACAGGGACCTGTTCCACCAATACGACCAGCCTCCTGACGAGCACCTATCTGCTTCATCTCAATGCGTACATGGAAAGCTGCAGCCAAGTCCTTAATAAGCTGACGGAAGTCCACACGCTCGTCGGCAATATAGTAGAAGATGGCCTTCTGGCCGTCACCCTGATATTCTACATCGCCTATCTTCATCTGCAGGCCGAGCCGCTTGGCAATCTCACGGCTCTCAATCATCGTCTCATGCTCACGGGCCTTAGCCTCTTTGTACTTGTCCATATCAACCTGACGGGCCAGCCGATAGACACGCTTGATGTCGTCGGCAGACTTCAGATTGGCTTTTTTTAGATGCAATTTTACAAGCCTGCCCGTCAGCGTTACCACTCCGATGTCATGGCCGGGATTGGCCTCTACGGCCACGATGTCACCCTTTTTCAGCGGCAGATTGTTCACATTGTGGTAGTAGCCCTTGCGCGTATGCTTGAACTGTACTTCGACCAGATCGGTCGACTCGGCATTGCCTGGCACGTCGGAGAGCCAGTCATAGGTATTAAGCTGGCGGTCCTGTCGGCCGATGGCCGAACGGCACAGACCGCGGTCACAGCCTGTACGTATCTCGTAGGTCTTTTGTTTTTGTTCCATTATATCTAAGCTTTAATCAGCAAAACAATCATCTGTAGGGCGAAGTCGAAGAACACAATCTTCGCATTGGCATTCTGTCCGATGTCACGGATAGCCTTATTGGCCAGGTCATAGATAGACAGCACATTGGCCTCGTTGACGAAACGGGAAAAATTGCGTGCAAACTCTTCCTCTTTCTGCGTCATGTAGCACAGGTCGGCCTGCTGGAAGTTGTACATGAAGTTCTCGCGTACCATACGCAGAAAGAACTCCAGAAAGCGCTTCTGGCGCTCGCGTCCGAAGGAGGCCATCGTCTCACTCCACTTACGCAAGTCCTTCACCTTACGCTGATAGGCCAGCCGCATTAGCATGATGAAGAAATCGAGAAACTGCTCGTTTTCCGACCCTACCTGCAACTCTTCGAGTGCTTTCTGCCAGGAGCCATTAGCAAGGCGTGCTATGCGCTGCGCAGCCTCCTCGCTGATGCCACGCTTCTCTATCAGTGCCTGCTGGATAATCTGCGTGTCAATCTTCTTGACATCGATACGCTGCACGCGGCTTCGGATAGTCTCCAGCAACTTGTCGGGCTCTTCACACACCATGATGAAAACCGTCATGCGAGGCGGTTCCTCAATCAGCTTCAGCAGTTTGTTGGCGCAGGCAATATTCATGCGCTCAGGCAACCAGACAACGCTGACTTTATAGCCTCCCTGACTCGATTTCAGCGAGAGTTTCCTCACCAGTTCGTCACTTTCACCTGCTGTGATGATGGCCTGTTGGTTTTCAGCATCAATAGCTGTCATCCATTCATCCATTGAAAAGTATGGACTCTTCAGCATCAGTTCACGCCACTCGTGAATAAAGTCATCGCTCACAGGCATGTGCTCCGCTCCCATCGACGACAGTTTGATGGTGGGGAAGGTGAAGTGCAGGTCCGGGTGCTCCAGCTTGACGAGCATGGGGAGTTCCCTCCCGACCTCCCCCATAGAGGACGAGCTGGAAGCCGACGGACTATCCGTCTTCCCCCCAAGGGGGGATGAGAGGGGGGCCAGCAGATGGCAGGCAAAGGCCGTTGCCAAGGCTTTCTTGCCTACACCCTGGGGGCCGCAGAGCATAATAGCATGAGGCAGACGGTCTTCCTTGACCATCTGCAACAGGCGCTCCTGCACCTCCTGCTGTCCTATCACCTCACTGAAAGTCATTTTAACCTGCGCACAATCTCTACTACCGAGTCCACGGCACCCACGGTGTAGAAGTGTATGTCGTTAATACCATTGTCATACAGTTCGCGGCACTGTTCGACAGTCCATTCTATCCCTAAGCTGCGAGCATCTTCGTCGGTCTTGCACTTATCTATCTTGCTGGCAAGTGCCTCAGGAATGTCGCAATGGAACGTCTTCGGCACCACCGTCAGCTGATTCAGTTTTGCCAACGGCTTTATACCAGGAATGATGGGAATGGTGATACCCATCTCCCTGGCTCGTTCCACGAAGTCAAAGTACTTCTTATTATCGTAAAACAGCTGCGTCACAGCATACTGGGCACCCAGTTCCTGTTTCTGGAGCAGATACTCCATGTCGCGCTGCAGGTTGGGAGCCTCGTCATGCTTCTCCGGATAGCAGGCTACACCGATGTCGAACTTCGGGCCAGGGTTCTTGATGGGTGTCCCATCGGCAAAGAACCCGTCATTGAAGCGCTGTACCTGACGAATCAGGTCTGTGGTATGGGCATGTCCGCCTGGCGTAGGCTGAAACGTACGGTCGTCCTTAGCCTTGTCGCCTCGCAGCAGCAGCAGGTCGGTGATGCCAAGGAACTGCAGGTCCAGCAGTTCATACTCAATGTCCTCTACCGTAGCACCGCTACAGATGATATGCGGCTGCACAGGCACACCGAAACGCTGCTGAATGGCAGCCGCCACAGCAATGGTACCAGGACGACGGCGCACGCGCTGACGCTCATAACGCCCGTCGCCCACCTCCTTATAAACATATTCGCTGTGATGGGTGGTAATATTAATGAATGCCGGATTCAGCTCACACAGCTTCTCAATATCTGAGAACAACCGTTCAGTACCCGTCCCCTTCAATGGGGGCAGCACCTCAAACGAGAACTGCCGAGCCTCACGCTCCTTACTCACAATGTTTGCAACTGCCATACGATAGCTTTTTTAGCCTAATTGCCGACAAAATTACGAAAAAAAAGGGAAACCTGCAAAAATTGCAACTCTTTTATATTCCATCAGGCAGCCATCCGACTTCAACTATTCAGCGAGCCATAGCAAATGATTTTACAAAGTCGTCGAGTTTGCCGAACAAAGTCGACGACTTTGTAAATGCTTCTCCTGTCAATGAAAAAGGGACGCAATATGAATGCGTCCCCAATTAGTTCTTAATGATGAAAAGAACAAACTTACTTCTTCACCTTGTACAGGCGGAAGGACATAGCAGGCAGATTATCATTGAGCACGGTCTGCTGCTTCTTGCCTGTCGTGGTGCAGTTCACGCTACCAGCCACAGGCACAATCTTCGTGGGCTTATCAAGTGTGTTCTCATCGTCCATCGAGCCACTGTGCTGCAAGGTCAGGGTCTCAGCAGTGCGGTCGCCCTTCATATCGAGCAGGTTGATGCTGATGGGCTGCGCCTCCTTAGAGGTATTGACAACCTTGATGAGAACCTCGCCAGTAGTCTTGTCGAATACTGAAGAGGCAAAGAGTCCATTCATGCCCTCCTGCCCGGCAACAGGCACACGCTTCTTGCCCTTGGCATCAGCAGGATCGGCGGTAGTGAGCTGTAGCACGTTGGTACCCTTGTTCATGGCATACATCTGCTGTACATAGTAGCTTACCGACTTGAACATGCGGGTATTGTCGTACCAGATCATATCGGGACGCCACTGCCAGCCCTCGACATGTGCGAAAAGTGGAGCGTAGGTTGCCATCTCCACGATATCAGCATTGCGCTCGATACCTGTCATGAAGGCAGCCTCGTAGAGTGAGGTCTCATAGTGGTTCCACTTCTTACCTGCTCCGTGGCAGGCATACTCACCGGCAAATACCTTCGGTCCCTTGCGGTCGTAGCTGTCATAGCGCAGTGCACCGCAGTTGGGCCATTTCGAACGGTCGCCCGTACCCAGGAACCATGCCTCAGGACGATAGAAGTGTTCGTCAACGAGGTCGGCCTTCTGCTCCTTCATGGCCACCCAGCCTTTATCGAACATCTTGCCTTCTGAGTCAGGACCGCTAGTGCCCACAATCTTGATATTAGGGTACTTGGCACGTACAGCTGCCACGAAAGGCTTCAGACGCTCAAAATACGGAGTATCCCACTGCTCATTGCCAATACCGATATACTTCATGTTGAAAGGTTCGGGATGGCCCATGTCGGCACGCACCTTACCCCACTTGGAGTCGGCAGGACCGTTGGCAAACTCAATCAGGTCGAGACAGTCGTCGATATAGGGCTGCAGTTCATCCATAGCGGCATGGTCGCTCTCCTTGCGGTTCTGGAACTGACAGGCCAGACCAACGCTGAGCACAGGCAGCGGTTCGCACTTGATGTCCTCGCAGAGCTGGAAGTACTCGAAGAAGCCGAGACCATAGGTCTGGAAGTAGTCGGGAAAATAACGGTAGGTGAAGGTATAGTGCCAACGGTTCTCGTTCAGCGGACGATTCTCCACTGGGCCTACGGTATTCTTCCACTGGTAGCGTGTAGCCAGGTCGGTACCCTCCACGATGCAGCCGCCAGGGAAGCGGAACACGCCAGGATGCACATCCTCCAGAGCCTGTGCCAGGTCAGCACGCAGGCCGTTCTCACGTCCCTTATAGGTCTTCACGGGGAAGAGGCTGACATGCTCCAGGTCGGTAGTCTTCTTGCTGTCACCCCATACGCGGAGGTGAGCCTTTGCAAAACTCTTACGGGGTTTGATAACGGCCGTGTATTTCTTCCACTCCTTGCCGCTCACGTCGACACTGCCACTGCCTATTTTCTGGTCATCACTCATCGTGGCATTGTCGACAAGGTCGACATACAGCTTCGCATTGCCACCATCGGGAACGCGTGCCCAAACCGAGAAGCGGTACTCCTCACCTGCCTTTATACCCATGCCAAAGAATCCGTGGTTCTCAATCATGGTGTGCTTGTCGCTATGGCCGGAAGGAGCCAGACGCACATAGTGGGGATTCTTGTCGAAGGGACCGTCGTCCTTCAGCGTCACCTTGCCAGAGATGTCCCATCCTGTGAACGGATTGGGGAACTCAAACGAGCGGTTCTTCACCAGCTCAGCATAGAGACCACCATCGGCAGCAAAGTTAATGTCCTCGAAAAACAAGCCGTACATTGTCGGCGAAACAGCGGCACCCAGCTTCTTCGTGTTCACGTCCATCACTTGCTGCGCATGGAGCGAAAGCATAGCCGAAAGCATTACTGAGCAGGAAATAAGTCTTAGTTTCATTTGTAAGTAATCAGTTTATTTGATGGTTAGTAAATTCAACTCATGCAAAATTAGTTAAAAAGTCATATCAGTGCAAAGTTTTTAAAAGAAAAGCAGTACTTTTGTAACAAATTAACGAATACAGGCAAAAAGAAGTACCTTGACAACAGAGGAACTAACCCTAACTAAAATACAACTGAGAAGAATATGAAAACCATCCTTGTAGCTGAAGACAACGACAGCAATTACATCCTGATGACTTACATCCTGAAGCGCTACTATCAGTTTAAGCGTGCCAAGAATGGTAAGGAGGCTATCGATCTGATTAACGAAGGCGGTATCGATCTGGTACTCATGGACATCAAGATGCCCGTAATGGACGGTCTGGAGGCCACAGCACAAATCAAGGAGGCGCATCCGGAACTACCCGTGATAGCACTTACAGCCAATGCCTTCGACAGTGACCGCCAACTGGCCCTGAAAGCCGGCTGCAACGATTTCCTTTCCAAGCCCGTAAGTGGCGAGAAGTGTCTGGCAATGATTGCCAAGTATCTGAGCGAATAGAATTAGGATTCAGCAAGTTTATTTGTTGTCATAAAGAAAGTGGTGATCATCTGATCACCACTTTCTTTGTTTTGCCCCCCTTATTAACAATGTAGAAGCCTGGACGAAGCATAGCCTTGTCAGCCTTCTGACCATCAAGCGTATAATAGACTGCTTCTCCATCATCTACAGCAACAGAAGCCACAGAAGACTGATCCTGATTGACGACATCAAAGCTGATGACACCATTCGCCATACGGATATTGGTCAGTCCCAACGAGTTCTCCTTGCCTTCCCATGTCTTCAGATTGGCTGGCGACGTGTTATTGTTCAGCGTTCGCACCTTGTTACGCCCTGGGAACAAATCCTTGTTCGAAGCAATACACTCGCCATTACTGATCTGAGCACCACTGGCACGCACCACCTCATAATAGTTGTGTTCAGGATTAACATTCACCTTATTGCCTTCACTCGACATCGACCAAACGATCTGGTTAGTGAAGTCGACCCTATGGACCAGCATACCGCTGACAGGCAGATAGGCATCCCACTTGAAGCTGCCCGTCTGTCGGTTCTCAAAAAGGAAAAACTCGTTGTCGACAGGAGTATTGAGAATGTAGCCAGTATAACTGCTGTAAAGAGGATCGAGCGTGTAGCTGCCTTCTTCGCTGATGACTTGAGGCTCATCAATAAATCCCACTGCATAGCGCTCATATAGCGAATAGCCCACAGGTGTGCGGCTGTCGTTGAGATAGCTTCCTCCCGACATCACCGACCACTCACCAGGATGATTGCTCAGTCCCCCACTCATTTCGTAGTCGGTGTCGTAGAAATCGGGCAGTCCCAGCACGTGACTGAACTCATGGCAAATGGTACCGATACCGTCAATCTTGATAGTTGATGGATCCAAAGTGAATCCTGAAAGCTCGGTCGAACTGGCATAGTCGGTTAGAAAGACGCCATCCTTATAGATATAGTTATATCTGTCCATATCGAAGAGAATGCTACGATGGGGCCACCACAGTCCTTTGTCGTTGCCAGTATAGTTGGAACCATTACCTGCAAAGATGAAAAAGATAAGGTCTACCTGTTCGTTGCCGTCGCCATCATATTCGCTGAAATCTACATCGGCATCGGCAGCATTGATAGCAGCCTTGGTAATGCGATAGGATGCATAAGGATCCACTTTCTCGCTGCCTGGTTCGCCCTGCTGATAACCCATGCCCGGGTCATACTGGCTGAAGTCCAAGGTGTAAGGTCCCACAACATCGAATTGTGGCTTGAACTTGCCTGCCGAGTTGTCGCTGAAATAATCGCATACGCTACCAGTATAGCGCTGATTGTCGAAGCCAGTATAGCCTTCCTTATTCACCATATCACTGATAACCTGGTTGATATCGGTGCGTGAGAATTTCTTGTCGTTGAACTCCACCAAGATAATCAGTCCCTTGAAATTGTTGTAGTCATAAGCGGAAACCCTGCGACTGGTGAGCTGCTGACGCATACGATTAGATACCTGCTGGCGTATCTCATGCTGTATTTTACCCATACCGGCAGTAAGATACTTAGTCGTCTTACTTACAAACGCCCTTTCAGCCACAGTACGACTGGCAACGTCGTGGGCCACAACAGCCGTGGGTTGCAAGCGCCCGTCACTAAGCTGAGCATAGACATAGTTGCCATCATGGTTCTTCACTACCGTATAACCGTCGCTGGTAGTGGTGAAGTGGTGCCACTCATCACCATGCAGGGCGATCGTCACATAAGTACCGTCGGCTTGTTTTACCTTGATGGTATCACGCTTGGCGGGAACGGCCCACACTGCGGTTGCAACCATCAGCATTGTAATGCAAAAATAGAATCTTATTGTTTTCATGCTGTGTAATAATACGTTGCAAAGATACGCCATATATTCGGAACAGCCAAATTATTTAACTAAAAACGTAAAACCCACGCTATACATGTAAGCTTTGGGAAACCAAAAGAGGACGTGTCCAAATTGACACGTCCTCCCTTTAATTAATTGGCGAAAAAGGTCAGATTACTTAATCGTAACCTTCTTGCCGTTGATGATGTAGAGACCCTTCTTCAGGTTGCCCTCCATCTTACGACCCTGCATGTCATAGACATTACCAGCCTTCACAGCAGCATTGATACCGTTGATAGCAGTATCTGCTACATAAAGAGCCTCACAAGTAAGGTTGTATCCATTTTCAAGTGGAACAATCGGATTGAAGGTGAAGGTAATGTTGTATATACCAGGCTCATTCACAACATAGTCGGCATTGGCACCTTCGGCAAAGCCCCAGTTGAAGAAATTCCAGCTGTGGTCCTCTACAACCTTATAGTAGATAGTACCAACCTCATCCAGTGCGGCATGTTCGAAGGTCAGCCTATAGAGGCCGTCCTCGCCCTTCACCAGGTCGTTGGCCTCTGCATCGGCAGCCCATTTCTCACCGAAGAACGAAGCCGAACCATCATCGGCAGTCTGACCAGGCTTAGCGAAGCAACCTGCTACAGTGTAAACAGGAATATACTCCTCGAAGCGAACCAGACGGAAGTCAGAGAACGACATCCACTGATACTGATTTCCGGTTACACCCTGCACACCGATGGTGATAGTACCTGCCTCAGTAAGCTCGAACTCTACAGAAGCATCGTTCCAGCCACGGTTGAACAGGTTACCAGAAGCACCAGTGTGTACCATCTCAGTCTTTTCCTCACCGGCAAATATAATGAAGCTGGAGAGATCAGCAGAAGCACGGCTCTTCACAGTCAGCTGATACTTGCCCTTCGGCAGCTTGATGCTCTGCTGTAGGGTGATGTCCCATGAGTTATCGCCCCACTGATCGCTATCAAAGTACTTATGGGTAGAATTGCCCTCACCGTCAGTCCAAGGCTCATTGCTCTTCACATTGGCATTACCCGTCAACTGCCATCCGTTCATATTGTCTTCAGCAGCTGGGTTCGTGATGAATGCGGTGAAGTCGGTAGCGCCCTCAACACCTTCGAGCATGGCGCTCGACTCGGCATACTGGCGGAATGCAACATAGACAGCATCGGCCTTGGCAGTAGCGTCGGCAGCATTCGTTGCCTCAGCAGTCAGTGTTGCCTCAGCAGCACCCTTCTTCTCGGCTGTAGCATACTTGAAGGTCAGACCTCCGACATAAGCCTTGGCATCAGCCAGGCTCTGGTAGGCAGCCTGAGCACCTGTGAAGGTAGCGGTAGCTTCGTTCAGGGCAGTAGTAGCTATCTTATAGGCATTAATATTGTCTTCTACTGTCGTGTTGGCGGCGATAGCCTGCTCAAGGGCAGTTCTCTCCTCACCAGTCACTACAGCATACACCTCGTTATTAAGAGCAGCCTGAGCAGCAGCCAAAGCACCCTCCCAAACTGTCTTATACGCATCGGTAGGAATAGCACCGTAGTAGGTCAGACGGGCGTTGTCGAAGACTGTCCAGTCAGAATTGCTATTTGATGTGCGCTTCACACCAATCTTCAGCGTACCGCCAATCACATTCACCTTACCGGTCGTGTTGCCAGTGAACTCACCGTTAGCTATTGCGTCAAGAACTCCTTTGAAATCTTTGCCATTAGCGCTAGTATTCACGAAATCAGCCTCAGTCTCGTTGGCATACAACTTGGAAGTGCCATTGGTAGCAAAGCCTGCAAGTGTAAACTCATAGACACCATCGGGCAGTTTGATGATTTCCTGATAAACATCGAACGTGTTGTTCCAGTACTCGCAACCGTAGGTAGTGCGGTTCTCGCTGGGACCGGCAAAGGTCTCGTTACCACCGTTTCTGGTGTGCGTCCATGCTTTGTTACGCAGGTCGTTGCGGTTGAAGTCGGCACCCTTGATGAAGAAGGTAGCGTCGACACCGTTCTCAGCTGTAGCAGCCTCGAGCGAAGCCAGGTTGGCAGCATCGACAGTGGCAGCAGCCATCAGTGTCCACTGAGCAGCCTCAGCAGTAGCATCGTCTGTAAAGGTAACCTTTCCGTCTTCACCGGCCATAATGAACTTCTCTCCAGTGCTGAAAGTAAAGACTCCCTCAGCAACCTCAGCTACAATCCATTCGTAAGCACCACCATCAGTCCAAGGACCGTCAGCAGCAGAACCATTCAGGAATTGGTTATTACCACCGTTGGACACCTGAGAGTCAAGTGTGTACTTGCCTTCAGCAGCAATTGCTACACCGAAGTCAAGACCCTTCTCGTTCACCACGGCATGCGTACCCCAGTTTGCACCGGCAGCCAGGAACTTCTGCGTGCCAACGTTCTTAATATAATAGGTGCCATCGGCAATCATCGGCTCGGGCTGGTTGTACTCATAAGCCTTACCGTTCTCGAATGCAAGGTCGGCAGTCTGGTTGCCTTCACCGCTATTGCCATTATTGAAGATAATCTTCTCGGGAGCAGCCTCAGCCTTGAAGGTCACGGTATAGACACCCTCGACAGCCTCAAGCTTGGTACCAGGCCATTCGCCAAGAATCTTGTTCTCGCCTTCGCCGCTCCATACGTATGCATAGACCTCAGCCCATTCATAGTCGGTGGTGAAGGTTGCGGTGTAGGTATTCATCTTCTTCAAGATGAAGTTCTTCTCTTGACTTGCACCATCCATCTTGAAGTTTTCCTCAATGGTGTCGTCATAACCCTCGGCACTGACGGTCACGTCGTAGGTACGGTTAGCCTGAATAACGTTGATGCTATAAGCACCCTCGACATCAGTCACACCGCTGTACTGCACGTTATCTTTATCGGCGCTCACCAGTGTAATGGTAGCACCCTCGATAGCCACATTAGCAGAGTTCTTCACAGTACCGGAGAGAGTTGCAGGTTCAGCAGCCAGAGTCACATAAAGCAGAGGATTGTACTTCATAGAAGAAGCGTTGCTCCACTTCATGTTCTGATAGTTTTCATCATAATCAAATGATACAGTTGCCCATCCACCCTTAGTACCTTCGAAGTAGAAACGCAGGTCAGAGGTACCGTCGTAGACAATAGGCTCTGCTGGGATGATGGCTATCTCGTTGGCACCGGCAGTAAATGAAATTTTACCATCGAAAAGTGTCACCTCGGTCATAGCCTCTTTGTCAGGACTATTGTATGTGATTTCACCAGTAGACAGACCGTACCATGCAATCAGAGAGTTGTCAATATCCTTAGCAGAACTAATCGTACCAATAAAAGCCAGCTTCGTAATCTTTGCACCAGCCTCGATACCAAAGGCCTTCAGCTGATCAGCGGTGTAAAGGATGTCAGATGTTTTTGCACCTCCGTCAAGGTTATAGAAGTCGATAATTGCATTATCCTTATTGTTGTTAGACTTCGTACCAACTGCAATTGCATCGTTCACAAATACCTCCTCTGCGAATGTAACGTCAACAGGCTCGGTAGCTACGGTGTAGTCACCAGCCTTCACTTCGATGTAGACGGGGAAGGTGCCAACTTTCGGATAGCGGAACGAAGCAGAAATCTGCGTGCCTGCATCGCTGAGCTTGTGGCTCATGGGCAGTGCTACAGTCTCGGCTGTAGCTACAGCCTCACCATTAACAAATACAGTCACAGTATAAGCGTCAGCAGCCTCATCGGCCAGACCGAAGTTCAGCACATTGACAGTAGCGGTCTGAGCCACGTTCTGCATAGCCTCAGCTGAAATGTTGCTGGAAGCAATCTTCAGGTCGTGAGCTACAGCAGCAGGAGTCAGACCATAAATCTCATCAACGTATGGACGACCGCTGATTTCGAAGCCTAAATACCAATCACCAGCGGGAACGCTAACCTCGAAGGTCTGGTAGTCGGTAGTCATAGGATCTGTCTCATCCTGACCGCTAACGCTAAACAGCTGTACGCGAGTGGTACCCTCTTCAGCGTTCAGCACCTCTTCACGGGTAGCAGCAGCATAAACGACCACCTTACCCTCGCTCCAGTAAGAGCTGTAGAGCTTTGCATTGAATAGCAACTTGTCGCCAGCAGCAGCCGTCAGCTTCGGAGTAATGAAGATGTTGTCGGTAGCGCTGGAAGAAGTGATGGCATAGTCACCAGTATTCACGTAAGTTGTGCTGACATTGTTCTGATAGACAGAACCGGCAGGCCACTGATTGCTCTCGCCACCAAAATTAGCATACCACTTGGTCGGGTCAAGTTTCGTGCCACTGATAGCAAGCGTGAAGGTTTGGTCTACACCTGCACCGTCAAGATAGGTAATAACCATATCGCCACTGTAAGTACCAGCCTCAGTAGCCGAGAAAGTAATCTCAACAGCCTGTGCAGCAACGCTCATATCGCTCTCGTCGAAAGCAGCAACGGTGAACTGCTCTGCAGGAGTAGCAGTAAAGCCTGCAGGAACAGCAATGCTCTTCACTGTGAGCTGTGCCGAACCCCAGTTATAAACGTAGAAGTTCTGCTTGTCGGCAGTGTTGGTCTTACCGAAAGTGATAGGAGTCGTATAGTCAGTAGGCTCATACCATTTGCTGCTGGGCAGCGTCTTCACGAAGTGGAACTTCGGCTCGTTGGTCACAGTGAGGTCGAAGCCTTCGGTCTCAAACTTTGTGCCATCGGTGAACTCGAAGACAACCTTAGTGCCATTGTAAACAGTCGTGCTCTCCACAGAAGGAGTCCAAGAGAACGAGAATGTCTTTGAAGAGTTGGCGCTTGCGGTCAAGGCAACAGGAGTACCCTCTGCCAGAACGGTCTCGCCACATACATACTTCACGGTGTAAGCTTCAGCCGTCTCGTCGGTCAGAGGAATCACATCAAGAGAAGGCTTCGAGAGAGAGGTACCGCTCTTCACAGAGGCATCCGGCCAGTTGACGCTCTTGATATAAAGATCGTGAGCCACGTCAACCTTCGTCAAGCCGATGATGTTGTCAATCTTGAATTCGCCATAGAGCGAGAAAGCTACATAGTAGTCGCCCTCAGCATCGAAGGTGATGGCCTTGTTAACCCATTCGGAAGAACCGATGGCAACTGCACCATCCTTCTCACCGTATGTATAGTAAGCGACAGGCTCACCCCATGTCTTACGGTCGGTAGAAACATAAACCTTAGCATAATAAGAAGAACCATAGGCACCTTTCACGTCGAAGGTGAGCTGCTGACCGGCGGTAGCATGCAGTTTCGGTGTAATGAACTTGTTGTTCTCAGATGCGTATGAGCTGGTTGTGCGACCTTGGATATAATAATTGTAAGCACCATCAGCATACTGATAATCACTGTTAATGCCACCCTCGGCAATAGAGCCTGCGGGATAAGCAATAGCATTACCACCGTTAAAGTCGGCAGACCATGTGCCAGCAGGCAGTACGCTACCCGAGAATGCCAACGTATAGGTCTGCTCAGCATTGTTCTTATCAAGATAGACAATCGTCAGGTTACCTGCAAAGTTGCCCTGAGTAGTGGCAGGCAAAGTGATGTCGAGTGCCTGTACAGTACCCTTGGCAATTGACAGACCCTCAGAAGGAATCTCAGGCATATTAGCTGAGGTGAAGCCTTCTGGCAAGGTAATACTCTTGATTATCAGAGGAGCGGTACCTGTGTTGGCAATCTCAAAGTTCTTCGTGGTAGCCTCGCTCACGAGTCCATAGGCCTGTGCGCCTGAGATACTGCTGGTAGAGGTGCTTTCAGCTGCACGGAAGATGAACTTGGGTTCGTAAGCGGTTACACCTGCATAGCGTGAAGAAGAAGAGGTAGTACCAGAAATATTCTCCTTCACAAACCAGTATTTCCAACCAGTTGAGAAGGGTACAGAGAATTCTACGTCAATAGCTTTTGTCTCACCGGCTGCAAGAGCCTCAGTAATGGCCACTGTTGCATCATCGTAATAAGTCTTTGTACCACTTATGTAAGAAGCACTTGCCAGTGTCAAAGAATAGCCCTCATCACCAGCAGTGAAGTCATAGTCGCCAGTATTGGTGAGTGTCACCTGCAACTTCACCTTCAACGTACCATCGGCCTGTTGCTCGAAATAGGTAGTAGTACCACCTATGCCGTCATAGCCCTCCAGATTGGCTACCTTGGTTACTTCCAAAGTACGTGCAGCAGGGATATTGGCGCTCGTTGCGGTAAAGTTGTCGATATAGACATGCTGGCAACGCAGACCAATCTTCTGCTCCTCGGTCAGCTCAGCCAACGTATAGGTGTTCCATGCAATTGTACTACTACTGCCAGTATTGTATGCAGGAATCTCCTCCTTGACAGTCTTCAGCAGCTCGCCACGTGTGCCGTCGTTGTTGATGGCGTACACCTCAACGAAAGCATTATTCGAAGCACTGGCTCCCGTACTGGCCTTGATATCGAGTGTTATAGTTCCATTGACAGCAGGAGTAACAAGCAAGTCATAGCACACTTCACCACCCCAGTTGTCACCAGCATACTGTCGCGCTGCTGATAGGGCACCTGTTCCACTAACACCATCTTCGGATTTATAGCTGTACGACATATAATAGGGGCCAGAACCGTCATAGTTATTCTCCCCAACAATATGTCCCCAGCCCTTAGCTACCTTGAAGTCGTGGTTACTGGTAGCAATGGCCGTATTGAAGTCTACAGTGTAGCCAGGAGCTACAGGCTCTGTGTAGTCTTCAACAGTGTAAGCCAAATCATCACCAGTGTAGCCGTTAGCCTTGTACAGCTTGTTCAGCTGGAGATCTTCAATGTCTGCAGTCTGATTCCATTTGTTATCAAAAGTGTTGGCCTGAGGACCACGCACAATGATCATCTTGGTGTACTTGTCATCGAATGTGAACTTGATGACACCATCAGACAAAGTTTCAGAACTCGCCCAACCGTCTCCGTCACCGAAAACGTAAAGTGAAATCTTTGGATTGTCAGCTGTCCATGAGCTTGCACCTACGGGATCAACATAAATCACCTTTTCGGCAAATACTGTTCCGCAGAGCATAACCAAGAGGCTGAGCAATGAAAAACGTAATGTCTTTTTCATTTTGTTTTTTAGTTTGTGTTTGCGCCATCCGGTTCGTCAGCGCATGTTAGTAATAATAGTTTTGTTTCATCTCCCCACTGTCGCGAACCTATTATTGTCTTCCAGTCTTAGTGGTAAGACCGACACGGGGACTGTTAGTTAGCAGCCTTTACTTTTTCCTTTTTGTGTTTTCTTTTTTTAGTTTTACATTCGGTTAATATAACAGTTAAAGAAATCATATCTTTCGTTTTTTATCTCACAGCCACCTTGCGCACGGTGCCGTCCTGCAGCCGCTCTATGTAGAGGCCGCGTTCCTGCCTATCCCTCATACGCTTGCCATCAAGGGAGTAGCGGGCAGGTGCCTGCCTTGAACTTTGCCCCACACTGCTGATGCCCATCGCCTGTGGGATGGTCATCTGGGTGGCATTGACCACATCGAGTTCAAGTAGCTGGTCGGAGAGCTGTGCTACAAGCAGGCTGCGCTCCGTACCCTGCACGTCAACATACCCGGTGAGCAGCCCCACCACCGAAATCTTCTCCGCATTCCATTTCTCTGGGAGCGTGATGTCATAGACAGCCTCGAAGTGGAGGTCACTGACTGAAAGGGCATCGCCCACTGGTGAGGTGAGGTAGGCGCGCAACACCTGATTGTGCAGGTAGTTGGCATTGTTTGAGGTACGCCCAGTCCGCTCGTTATACTCAGCCTGAGTGGCCTTCACCCCGTCTTCGGTGAGCATCAGCGTGAGTGCCAGCTTGCCATAGATGGCTTCAGCCTCTGGCAGCAGGTCGCCACTGCCCTTCACCGTGAGCTTGCGCGTAGCCATATTGTAATCCAGCTGCAGACCTAACGAAGCAAAGGTAGGTGAATAATAGTCCTGATCCACCAAATCACCAATGATGGCTGCCGTCATGTCTGCTCCTATGACAGGCAAGTAGTCGTTCATATCGTAAGCCACATAGGCTTCACCAGGGAAGTAGGAACGGTTAACGGTGAACGTAGGCCAGTCATAGGCATAGAGGTCATGCAGATAGTCAGATGTGCCGATGCTAAGCGAAGTACCCGGCTTATGCACATTGACCACCGAGAGTATACTACTGTTGTCTACAAGCTGTTTCAGTGCCTCGTCGAGATAAGGCACATAGGGTGAGGTCTGGTCAGAGTAGACCTCCATATAGACGCAGTTACGCTGCATGCTGTTCTCGTAAATGGCAAACGACAGGTGCAGTGTATCTTTGAGTGCCTCGTCCGTCAGCGGTGCACCGTTGCTTCCGCAAACGAACACGCTGAGCTGATGTGTACCCACAGTCATTGTTTCCGGCAACTGATAAGTGAACACCGAGACCTGTGTGCGACCGGCTTTTATGCTGTCTTCCTGTGGGAACAACACAGGCTCTTCTTCATCGAGCTGACAGCCAAACTGATAGTCTCGCACCGTCTCACGGCCTGCGTTCATAAACGTGACCATCACATCAATTTCCTCACCGGCCTTCTTGTACTTGAAGCCCCTGTCAGCCGAGATCAGGTTGAGGTCGTATGCCGGCAGCGAGCTGACATCGACGATGAGCTGCACACACAGACAGCCTACGCCCGACAGCGAGTAGAGCCGGGGACCGTTGCCGAAGTCGTAGTAGGTATAGCATCCCCCTTCTACATCCTCACCGTAACCGCACAGTGCTCCTTCATCGGCAGCCACCATCTCGGCTGTTTCCGTATAGTCGAAACCGAAGAAGAGCGTCTCAGTGCCTTTGATTACATAGCCGTCACCATTGAAATAAACGGCATTCCATCCCTCATAGAGTTTCTGTTTCTGCTCTACCTCGGCAGTGAGCGTGCCTCCAGCGACACTATATATAAAGGTACGCGCACGACCCATGTTCTGACTGACGGCCACCCGGATACCCAGCACCTGACACCCTACATAGGGCGACAGCATCTTTGGTGAGAGCAAAGCCCCTATGGGGTAGGTGCCTGCCTCTCCGAAAGCGGCACCACGGAAGGTGATACTGTCGGACTGTGTGTATCCCACATACTGTTGCTGGGCATGCAGGGCAAGCGTAGCCAAGGCCAGCAGCCATACCAAGAGATATTGTCTTTGCTTCATCATTTTATCTGCGCACCTTGAATGTTCTGTTACGTTGTTTCACAATATAAAGTCCCGCCGGGAGACATCTCAGACGGTGTCCCACATACTGTCCAGAGAGCGAATAGACGGCAGCCGGTTCCTCACGAGTAGTGCTGACGGCAGCCATGCCGGTAGACACGGTGAGGACATAGACAGCCTCTTCGGATTCACCATTTTGATAGACAGCTTTGACACCGATGGTATGCTGTCCCTCACTAAGTGGCGGCAGCACAAACTCTGCCTCGGTGGTCTGCCCTACCCGCTCGCCGTCGAGTGAAATCTCGAAACGAAGCACGTTACCATAGTCTACCGTCTGTCCCTGTCCGTTCTCCGTTCCCACGGTGAAGTCGTCAATCTGCGTGATGAAAGCATCGTTGGAGGTATAGTGGACAGCCAGTCGCACCTTCTTTCCCGCATACGGCGAGAGGTCGGTAGTGTAAAGGGTCCATTGCTCGGCAGCAATATCGTCTACCACGCTGACAACGGTGAAGTCGGCAGGCTGGTCACCGTCCTCTGAGACACAGAATTCCATCGACTCAGGATACATGGACGAGTAGGCCTTGGCCTTCACCGACAACATGTAATTGTCATGGATATCAATCATCGGCGAGATGAGCCATTTGTCTGACTTGGCCCGCTGTGAGGAGAAGAAGATAATCGTCTTATCACCAGTAGGAGCCGCTATGGCCTCATCGGTAGGCAGCATGGCCGGTGTGGTGTTCCAGGGATTAAACACCATTGGGGGTATGGCCGTTGGATTGCTGGCGGTACCCGCCCCCGGGAACGATACGATGTTTGATGCATTCCCCAATGCGACAGGATAGACGGGCTGCTTGTCAACATCTACTGTCTTCCACTCACCGAAGGTACCAGTGGCAAAGTCGGGGTAGTCCTCGAAGCTGTCAGTAAACAGCAGTTCTTGGTTCCAGCGCAAGGTATAGATACCGTTGGCATCGGCTGTTGCCGTGATATTATAGGGTGTGAGGATATGGTCAGACAGTTCCACGGGTACGGTCATATCGGCATCGATGGTTACCGCCTGCTGATAGTGCTCGAAAGCCCCTTCGGCAATGTTTACTACATACTGTCCCTTGGGTAGCGACAGGAAGACGGCCTTGCCATCTGTCACACATGTCTCATAAACCTCAGTGGTCGAGAGGTTTATCAGGGAGAGCAGCAGCCCGTCGACGGACAGTATACTGTTGGCCGTCACACTGAACTCCACATGGGCATAGATGCCCTCCGGGATTTCTACAGGCACGTTGACAACCTCGCTCTCAGCCTTGATGTAGAAAGCCTGTACGCCCAGTGTATGTCGTCCGGCAGGCACTTGCTCCAACAGATACTCATAGGCATCGGTGGTAGCCACCTGACTGCCATCAAGGAAGATGCGGAACTGCTCGTTGGGGTTGGCAGGAGAGCGGTGACGGGAAAGAAGAGGACTGAGCGGTGACGACTCAGTAGCGAGAGACGTGAGCTGTCCCACATACACATCGTCGATCATCAGCATAAACGAGCGATAGAGATTATAGTCACTGACGTAGCGGATAGCAAACTTGACCTGCTGTCCAGCATAGGGCGAAAGGTCGTAAATATATTGTTTCCAGGCGCGATAGTCGGCTGTCTCATAGTTGTCTTTATCCAGTCGGACGAAATCCGACTGCACGGGTGCATCAGTCACCGTCGTCACATAGACCATGAAGCGTTCCGGATAACGGTCGGCCGCCTTGCCCATGAAGGCCAGCACATTGTCGGTACCTACGGTAACGACAGGAGAAATGAGCCAGTCGTCGTTCTGGATGCCAGAGTTGGTACGGGTGAAGCCCACATACTGCTGTCCGCCATAGGGCCGCAGGATGGGATAGTCGTACCACCAGGTGGGTTCCACGGTAAGGGGGTTGATGATCTGTGCATACTGCATGACCCCACGGTTGGGATAGTTGCCCACGAGCGGCGCAGCCACCTCTTGGTCGGCATCGATACCCGTCCACTCCCCGAAACTGACGGAAAAAGGCGTATAGCTTTCGAAGTCGTCGAAGAAGGCTGGTGCCTCGGTATTCCAAGACAATCGGACTTGATTATCGCCGTTGAATACATTATGGTCTGCGACAGCCTTGAGTGCGAAGGGAGTACGTGTCTTCTCGGTGAGCGTGACACTGATAGACGGCGCAGGCTCATCATCAGCCACGATAAAGTCCTGCGAAACAGGGTTGAAACCATCGCGCTCAATCCCGAGCTGATGGTTTCCGGCATAGACTTTCAGGGAGCAGGTGCCGTCGGCACCGAGCACAAGTGTGCCATAGCTCACTTGATAGTCGGTCTGCGTGAGTGTGATTTTCTGTCCTTCCAGGTTGTCGCCCTCTACTGAGGAAACCCGGACGGTAAGCTGCTTGTCGCGACTCTGGCCGGCAGCGGCCAAAGTCATCGACAAGAAAAGTAATATCAATGTCTTGAATTTCGTATTCTGCATTTCAGGTCTTTCAAATTACTTACGCACGGTCTTTACCGTCTGGCCATCGGCAGTTTTTACCACATACATGCCCTTCTTCAGCTGAGAGAGCACCTGGGCAGAACGGCCTCTAGCCACCAGCACACCGCCGGCAGTATAGACTGCTACCTCTGCATTCTCGTCCATCTTCAGCGCCTTGACAGCAGAAGGATCGGGATCACCGACATGCGTGAAGGTCATGTCGTCGAAGAAGGCCATCCAGTTGGCACTCACCGTGGTGTGGCGAACGGCCACATAGACATTCTTGCCAGCGTATGCCGAAAGGTCAACGTTGAAATGGTACCACTCGTTTTCGTCCAAATAGTCCATCTCCCTGCTGTTCATCACGGTCTTGAAGTCGGTCGTCTTGGTATTGCCCGTCTCACTGACCAGCACTTCAACACTATGCAGGTCGTTGTCGCCAACGAATACCGAACCTGTGGTACCCAGGTTGCGGGCATAGAAGTCGAGCGTAGCTCCCTCCTGCAGGTACATCAGCTTGCTGATGAGCCAGTCGTTAGCAGCCGAGTTGTTATCAGGGGCCACGGCAACCAGTGTGCCTATGCCCGAATGGGCTGTCAGGTTAGGATTATGGTGGATAGCCTGCGTGAAGGCAATGCGTCCGCCGTTGTCCTCAATCTCCGTAAGATAGTAGTTGGAGCGATAGGTCACCTGATTGTCAGCGTCGATGGTGGTGAAGTCGGTCTTCCAATCATAGTCCATCGGATTCTTCTCGAATCCATAGTAAAGCACGTCGGCTGCCAATCCTTCGCCCTTCACGGGGAAAGTTACCTGACTGCCTCCCTCGAACTCAACGGTCATCACATCCTCAACGGCTCCGTTCAGCTCGCCTGCATTGAACTGCACGTTGAAGCTGACGCCTTCACCCTTGGCTATCTCCTGCCCCACTGCGATGGAGCTCTGGAAGTTACCGGAATTGAAGGTTACACTCTTCACCTTCAGGTCATTCTTGCCCTGGTTGATCAGAGTAAACTGGTCACCGCTGTTGACAGCTTTCCCGTAGTTCACCTTACCGGCATCCCATCCATCTTTGTTGAACACGGCATAGTCGCCCACGCTTCCGTTGATTACCACATTGTCAAGGGCAGCACCATCGTGCCTGCTGCCGTAGCTATGGCTGATCCATCGGAACTGCACCTTCTTGCCGGCATAGTCCATCAGGTCGATGTGCTCATTGCGCCAGTATTTCTTGCCGTCCATGCCTTCGATATGGTCTTCCGATAGATAGGAGAGCTGCGTCCACTGTCCGTCGGCAAAGATTTCGAACACCACGTCGCTATAGCCGTTACCGCCTTCCTTGTTCTGCTTTTTGAGCAGACCCGTCTCGTCAATAATGAGGTCGGCAGGATGCTCATCGCCCCATACGAAGGAGATGGTCATGCCCGTTCCGCCTGCCGGCAGGTTGAATTCTGGTGAAACAAGAACCGACTCACTTCCGGCATTCATCCAGCCAGCGGCCAGCGAGGCTCCCGTGCCGCCATAAGGATAAATAGTGTTGGGACCCCATGCCGCAAAGGCATACTGGTTGGTCGTGCTGGAGAGCCAGCCCATAGGTACTTCCTTGTCCTTGAGGGTATCGAAATTCTCCTCCCACGGGAACTCCATCACCGATGCGTCGGGCTGGGTGGTAAAGCGCCAAGTGGAAGCCTCAGTGGCATCGCCCTTATCATTGTAGGCCACCACTTTCCATTTATAGGTCGTTTCGTAGTCGGCCTGGGGGATGGTCATCGACAGCATGTTAAGCACATCGGCACCGTCCACGAGGTTGTTCATCTCGGCATTGCTGCCCACATAGACCCTGTAACCCTTGGCAAACTGGGCCGGTCCCCACTGCAGCACGATGTCCTTGGGATATACGTTCTCGCTGTTGTTGGCAGGCGCAATCATCGTCACCTTGCCAGGCACGCCGTCGACTCCGTAGACATGGGGCAGCAGCACACGGTCGAGAGTGAAGCTGGAGTGGTCGTAGGCCCCCTCGTCGTCAGTTTCAACAGCAGGATAGAACCAGCGCACATAGCTCTCGTCGGTACCCATGCCCAGGTCGACCTCCACGGTGAGCAGCTGGTTGAGTTCCGTCTCGTAGTTACGTGTCCATTTTGTAGTCCAGCTGTCTCCACCGTCATAGGACACCTGCACCTGAATGTCATACTCGGGCGCATAGTCACCTTCGTATTGGTCATAGAACGCGAACTTCAGCTTGCCGCCTTCGCTCAGGTCGAGACGGGGTGAACGCAGATAGCTGTTCGAGAAGTCACCGCTACAGTATACGCTATTGTCGCCCTCGATAGCCTTGTTCGTTGCCGACCAGCCGTTGTTCTTCCAGCCAGCAGGGGGGAAGTAGTCATTGAATGTTTCCAACTGGCAGTCCTCGGGTACTAACTGCTTCGAGGCGGTGAAGTCGATCTTCACGTCGCCGCCAGTGGTATGGATGACGGCAGTACCACTGGCTGGTGAGGTCATCGAAGCCTCGTAGGCCAGTTGGAAGTTCACCTTATCATAGGCACGCAGGTTGATGTCGGCATCAAGAGTCGTGCTGATACCCTGGGGCAGATCCATGCCCGTAACGGTGAGGCCGTTCTTGCCCACGTTGGTCAGCGTGAAGACCTCACTGAAGAACTTCTCGCCTATGTAGACCTCCTTGAAGTCATAGCGGTCAAGGTTGACCGATGCCACGGGGCCGGTGGCTGGCGTGAACTTCTTCACGGTGATATCGTCGATCCACGCAATGTTCGAGCTGGTGGCCAGCATCTTGTAGACGAAAGCCAACTTCACTTTCTCCCCCTTCCAGTCGCTCAGGTCCACCTTTGAGATGTGCAGGTCCCAAGTATTGATGGGGAACACGGTGACACCGCTCTCGCGCAGCATCTGCTCGTTCTGTATAGAGAACACCAGCTCAGCACCAGCCAGATTGTTGTCAGTGACCACACGCACCTGCAGGTCGTATCGGCTATAGTCCTGTGCGTTCATAGGACTTACCTTCCATGAGAACTGTAGCTGATAGTTGTCGTCAAGGTTCAGCTCGGGCGAGAGGAGGATTTCCTCACGGGGACCTGAGCCATCGACGACACCGCTCGCCGTGATAGGGCCATCGCAGGCCGCACAACCGGCACCGCTGATAGTGGGTCCCGACTGCGAATCTGGATCGGAATAATAGTTGTACCAGTTATACCTGAAGTTGGTTCCTGAATACGAACTCACAGTTGTCCAGCCCTCTCCCTTCGTCAGGGGAGTCGACTTCGACTCGGTAGCGCCAGTCTCGAAATCCTCTTTGAGAATAGTCTGTGCACCGGCATTTTGTACCGATAGCAACACCAATGCCATAGCGGCATAAAGAAGTTTACGCATAATTTTTTTGAATGAAATATTTTAATATTGTAGTTAATTCAATTTTGCAAAAGTACAACTTTTTTTCAAGTCTACAATTTTTTTAACACAAAACATAACTATTTATTAGGAAAACTGTAAAAATATACAAAAACATAAACATGATGACAAATAATGGAAGAATCGCAAAACAGAATTCATTGAGCGATGAGCAACAATTCATGCGGTATCCCGACAAAAACGGTCTCAAAAATTTCGTTCTTTCATTTTTTTTCGCTTACTTTGCATCCCATTATGAAGAAAGCATTCACGTGGATAGGACTGATATTGCTTAGTCCTGTACTATTGTTTACTATACTGACCATACTGCTCTACGTGCCACCTCTACAGGAATGGGCCGTAGGCAAGGCCACCCAGGCCGCCTCTGAAGCCACGGGCATGCAAATATCTGTCGACAGACTGCGGCTGGCCTTCCCGCTCGACCTGAGCATCGAAGGCATTGAGGTGGTGAGGCAGACCGACACCATAGCCGACATAGCGCAGGTAGTGGTCGACGTGGAGCTACTACCCCTTGTCAGCGGAAAGGTGGTGGTCGACGAGCTACTGCTTAACAAGGCCCGGCTGAACACCCTCGACATGATTGCCGACCTGCAGGTGACAGGCACACTGGGACACCTGTCGGTACACTCGCGCGGCATCGACCTGAGCGAAGGCACGGTGGAACTGAACGGCACACGGATAGCTGATGCCGACCTGACCATCCTGCTCAGCGACACCGCCGCCGTGGACACCACCGTCTCAGACCCCCTACCCTGGCTCATCCGGGCTGACAGCCTGAGCATCATACGTTCGCATATAGACCTGCACATGCCTGGCGACTCCATGCAGATAGCCTTGGGCATAGGCCAAGCAAAGGCCCGCAAGGCAGTTATCGACCTGTACCATAACCTTTATTCAGTACACTCCTTTGATTGGACAGACGGCTCTGTGAGCTACGACCTGCCCTATGAGCAACCAGCAACCAGCGGACTGGACTATAACCACATAGCGCTGCAGCAAGTAGGCATCGGTATAGACAGCATCTACTTCTGCGCCCCTAACCTGTCGTTACAACTACGCAAGGCCACACTCAGAGAGCAGAGTGGACTGGAGCTGACCCTGCTGACGGGCACGGTCCTCATGGACTCAGCCGGTCTGAAGCTGCCCAACCTGCTATTACAGACACCTTATTCTAATATACGCGCGCGAGGAAGCGTCGACTTCAACGTGATGGACTCCATCCAACCAGGACAGTTTGCCCTGAACCTCGATGCATCACTGGGCAAGAACGACCTGCTGCTCTTCATGGCTGACATGCCTGCCGCCTTCAGGAAGCAATGGCCCGAATGGCCCCTCACCATCACTGCCGACATGAGCGGCAATATGGAAAAGGCCGACATTGCCGAACTGGAACTGACACTGCCTACGGCTCTGCACATGAAAGCCCATGGCTCGGCAACACAGCTTACCGACATGAACAAGCTGCTGGCACAGGCCGACCTGCAAGCCGAGACCTACAACCTGTCCTTCGTACAGTCGATGCTCGACATGCCCGACATACGCATACCTCAGGGCATACGCCTCAACAGCGTGCTGCATGCCAACGGACCGTGCTATGAGGCTGCCCTCACCGTACGCCAAGGTAACGGCTACCTGAAGAGCAAAGTCTGGCTGAACGAACGTCTGATGAGCTACGACGGCGAGGTGGAAATCAGCCAAATCAACCTGCACGACTTCCTTCCCCGGCAGACGCTCTATGAGGTCACTGCCCAGGCCAAGATGAAAGGTCAAGGCACCGACTTCATGAAGAAGAGTTGCTGGATAGAAGCCGATGCCACACTGGACCACCTGAAATATGGTGACATCGACGTGGACAGTATCGTAGCAACGGTGCGACTGAACGACGGGCATGCCCTGACTTCGGTAACAGGCAACAACGCACTACTGCAGGGACACTTGGGCATCGACGCGCTACTCGATGCGAAGGACATCAGCGCCACCGTTTCAGCTGACCTAAGACAACTGGATCTGCTGGCCCTGCAGGTGATGGACGATCCCCTCACCATCGGCATGTGCGGCCACATAGACCTGCAGACTAACCTGGAAGACACCTACAAGCTATCGGGCCTCGTTGGCGACATCTATATCCGCGACTCGCTCAACACCTATCGTCCCGACGACGTAGGACTGACCATCCGCACACAGACCGACACTACCCTCTTCCGGCTGCAGAGCGGTGACATGATTATAAAGGCCGATGCCAGCGGTGGCTACGAGGCACTCATAGAACAGGCAGGAGTGCTGACCGACTCGCTGATGGCACAGGTTAGGAACCGTACCATCAACCTGAACAACGTGAAGCACATGCTCCCCCATACACGCCTGTACCTGAAGAGCGGACGCAACAACCCCATCTCCAACTTCCTCAGCTCGTCGGCCAACACCTATTTCAAGGAGTTGAACATCAACATGACCACCAACCCCGAAGAAGGCATCAACGGCGACATCAACCTCCTCTCGCTCAATGCCGACTCCATACGCATAGACACCATCCAGTTGCACCTGCGCGAGTCAAAGCACGGACTGACCTATCAGGGACAGGTGACCAACAACCGCCGCAACCCACAGTTTGTCTTCAACGCCAAGCTCGACGGCTCGTTCAAGGAAAACGGAGCCGTGGTGGGTGTACGTTTCTGGGACGACAGAGGCGTGATGGGCGTGCGCGTAGGTGCATCGGCCACTATTGAGGAAGACGGCATGCGCGTACACCTGATGCCCGAGCGCCCCACGCTCGGCTATCGGGAGTTCAACTTGAACAAAGACAATTTCCTCTTCTTGGGCAAGAACCTGAAACTGCAGGCCAAGGTCGACCTGCTGACCGACGACGGAACGGGTATCAAGATCTACTCGGAAGACCAGGACTCCACAGCCCTGCAAGACCTCACCGTAAGCCTTTACCAGTTCGACTTGGACCAGCTCACCACAGCCATCCCCTACGTACCCCATATATCCGGCATCCTGAACGGTGATTACCACCTGGTGATGGACGAGCATGAGCAGATTTCCGTGGCCAGCGACATGCAGATAGCCCACATGGCCTACGAGAACAGCCCCGTCGGCAACCTCGCCACTGAGTTCGTCTACATGCAACGCGAAGACGACACCCACGCCGTAGAAGCCATCATGATGCTCGAGGAGAAAGAGGTGATGAGCCTCAGGGGCAGCTATCAGAACCAGGGCGAGGGCAGCTTCGATGCCACGCTGGAACTGTTGCACACGCCCATGAACCTCGTGAACGGCTTCGTACCCGACCATCTCGTAGGACTGGAGGGCTATGCCGAAGGACAGCTTTCGATGAAGGGCACCATGAGCAAGCCGGTGATGAACGGTGAACTGATGCTCGACTCGGCTTTCCTTGTAAGCGTGCCTTACGGTGTGAAGCTACGCTTCGACAACGACCCCGTGCGCATCGTCAACTCACAGCTGCTGCTCGAGAACTTCACCATGTACGCCTACAACGACAACCCGCTGAACATCATGGGCAACATAGACTTCCGCGACACCAACCGCATGTCGATGGACCTGCGTGTGAGAGCCAGGAACTTCCAGCTCATCAACGCCAAGCAGACACGCGAGTCGATAGCCTACGGCAAGGCATACGTGAACCTCTTTACCTCCATAAGAGGCCGGTTGGAACAGTTGCGCGTCAGGGGACAGCTCGACGTGCTGGGTACCACCGACATCACCTATCTGCTGCTCGACTCGCCCCTGTCCACCGACAACCAGCTTGACGAGCTGGTGAAGTTCACCGACTTCACCGACTCTACGCAGACAGTAGTACAGAAACCCACGCCACAGGGCATGGATGTCGACATGACCATCAGCATAGACCCTGGCGTACATGTGCTCTGCGGCCTGAATGCCGACCTGTCGAATTACGTGAACCTGTATGGCGGTGGTGACCTGCGCATGAAATACACCAATGACGGCATGACCATGAACGGCCGCTACACCCTGAGCGGTGGCAACATGAAGTACTCACTGCCCGTCATACCGCTGAAGACTTTCAGCATACAGGACGGCAGCTACGTAGAGTTCACCGGCCCCATCATGAACCCCACGCTGAACCTCACCGCCATCGAGCGGACTAAGGCCAGCGTGGCACAGGAAGGCCAGCAGTCCACACGCAGCGTGCTCTTCGACTGCGGCGTGGTCATCACCAAGACACTCGAGGAGATGGGCCTTGAGTTCGTTATCGATGCCCCAGAAGACATGACCATCTCATCGGAGCTGAAAGCCATGAGCAAGGAGCAGCGAGGCAAGCTGGCCGTAACCATGCTGACTACAGGCATGTACCTGCAGGATGGCAACACCAGTGCCTTCACCATGAACTCAGCCCTCAGCTCGTTCCTGCAGAGCGAGATCAACAACATCACCGGCAGTGCACTGAAGACACTCGACCTGAGCGTAGGCCTCGACAACACCACCAATGCCGCAGGAGAGACACGCACGGACTACTCGTTCAAGTTTGCAAAACGATTCTGGAACAACCGTCTGAACGTGCAGATAGGCGGAAAACTGTCATCGGGAGCCGAGAACGAGTCAGCTCAGGGACAGGACCAGTCGTTCTTCGACAACGTGACGATGGAATACCGTCTGTCGCCCACCTCGAACCAATACATCAAGGTATTCTATAACCAGAATGTCTACGACTGGCTGGAAGGCTATACCGGACAGTATGGCGGCGGCTATATCTATAAGCGCAAGATGAACTCCATCTGGGATGTGTTCAAGCTATGGAGCAGCGATAAGAAAGCCATGTCCTCCATGCCGGCTGCTACCTACCAACGGAGAGACTCCACCCAAACAAAGAAACAACCATGACAAAATATGCAGCCCTCTGCTTGGCCATACTCGTGCTGAGCGCCTGTTCAACCACCTGGCAGATACCCGACGACGACCAGCTGTTCATTGGTCTGAAAAGCATAGATTACGAGAACTATGAGACCCACGACCAGCTGCACAAGGACCATTTCATCACAACCCAGGAGGAAATAGAGGCGGCACTGGCCACAGCCCCCAACGCAGCCCTCTTTGGCAGCAGCTACTACCGCTCACCCCTGCCCATCGGACTATGGATATGGAACTGGGCCAACGGTTCATCCGGCAAGATCAAGCAATGGATGAACAAATCATTCGGCACCCCGCCGGTGCTGATGAGTCAGGTCAATCCAGCCCTGCGTGCCTCAGTGGCCAAATCGGTGCTGCGCAAAAACGGCTATCTGCACAGCAACGTCACCTACAAGGAGGTGCCTCAGAAGAACAAGAAAAAGATGAAGCTGGCCTACACGGTGAATCTGGATACGCTCTTCATGGTCAGCTCAATGGAATACAAGAAATTCCCCGACGACATGCAGCAGCTCATCGACTCGACCGTCAGCGATGCCAAGCTCCACGCAGGCTCACCTTTCAGTGTGGGCACACTCGACGATGAACGCTCACGCATCTCCATGCTCATGCGCAACAACGGCTACTACCTGTTCTCGCCCAGCTATACCACCTATCTGGCCGACACCTTCGAGCTGCCCTACAGGGCACAGCTACGCCTGCAACTGGCCGACTCTCTCGACCATCAGCTGCTGCAGAAGTGGTACATGGGCAGGACCAGCATCAGCCTTCGCCGGACAGCACGCGAACAACTCACCGACTCTGCAGGACGCAGCTTCCTGAAGGTATACTATAGCGGAAAGAAGCCGCCACTGAGGCCACGCGTAATCCTGCGCAACATGAAGCTCATCCCCCGACGGGCCTATAGCTACGACAACTACGTAGAGTCGGTACAGAACCTCAATGCCACAGGCATCTTCAGCTCTACCGACTTCCAGTTCACCCCCCGTCCGGGTACTGACACCCTCGACCTGGCCATCAACTGCGTCTTCGACAAGCCCTACGACTTCTATTTCGAGACCAACATGAGCAAACGCACCATCGGGCGCATGGGTCCCGAGACCCGCATAGGTATGACCATCCGCAACGCCTTCCGAGGAGGCGAGAAAATCGACGTTAACGTCCACGGGTCCTACGAATGGGAAACGGCCAGCGGAAGCGGTGCCGACATGAACTCCTACCAGTACGGTGCCGACGGCTCGATAGAGTTTCCACGGCTGCTCATCCCCTTCTTAGGGCGCGAGAGAATCAGGCGCACCAAAGACGGCAGACTGAAGCGCCCCATACGCTACTTTGCCACGCCGACCACCATAGCCAAGGCCTCAACCGACATCATCTACCGCCCCAACTACTACAAGATGCACATCGTGAGCGGTGAATGGACCTACAGGATACAGCTTACCGAGCGCAGCCGGCACGAGTTCTCGCCACTGACGCTGAAGTACCAGTTCATGAACAGCCATACACAGGCTTTCGACGACATTATCTCACAGAACCCCTACCTCACGACGACGATGAGCGACTACTTCATCCCCAAGATGCGCTATACCTATACCTATGCCAGCCCCAAAGGCAACATACACCCCTACCTGTGGGTCACCACAGTTGAAGAGGCCGGTAACGTGTCATCGCTCTACTTCCTCGCAAAGGGGCAGGAATGGAACGAGAAGGACAAGAAGATGTTCAAGAACCCCTACTCGCAGTTCGTGAAACTGGAGACCGACTACACCAAGACATGGCCCTTCGACAGCAAGTCGAAATTGGTGGCCCATGCCAACTTCGGCATCATGTGGACCTACGGCAACTCCAGCTCCTACCCCTTCAGCGAAGGCTTCTACGTGGGCGGTGCCAATAGCATCCGCGCCTTCAGCGTGCGCTCCATAGGCCCCGGTGCCTTCCCTGGAACGGGCAACAGGCAGGAGTCATACATGATGCAGAACGGCGACGTGAAGCTCGTCATGAACCTGGAATACCGCCGGCAGCTCTTCGGTAGCCTCTATGGAGCCCTCTTCCTTGATGCAGGCAACGTATGGAACCGCAGAGACATGACGCTGAGCAAGGAAGAACTGGCCAGCGAGAGCACCCCCGAATGGATGAGGGAATACGGTGACTCCCAATTCAAGCTGGGACACCTCATCAAGCAGATGGCAACAGGTACCGGACTGGGACTCCGCTACGACCTCGATTTCCTCGTGTTACGCGTTGATTGGGGCTTTGGCCTGCATGTACCCTACAAAACCAGCAAGTCGGGCTACTTCAATATAGAACGCTTCAAAGATATGCACACGCTGCACATCGCCATCGGATACCCTTTCTAGAATGGAAGAATTGAAGTCCCCCATTTGTTAATTAATGTAGAGCAACAGCAAATTCTTTACGCTTCACTTTTCACTCTTCACTTTTTTTATTACTTTTGCATATCTAATTATAATAACCCTTAAAGATAAAAACAAATGAAACCTACACTTTTTCTACTTGCTGCTGGCATGGGCAGCCGCTATGGTGGTCTGAAACAGCTTGACGGACTGGGCCCCAATGGTGAAACAATCATGGATTACAGTATCTACGATGCCATTCAGGCAGGCTTTGGCAAGATTGTCTGGGTCATCCGTAAGGATTTCGAGGAGCAGTTCCGCACACAGATTCTTTCTAAATATGAGGGACAGGTTCCCTGCGAGCTCTGCTTCCAGTCACTCGACGCCCTGCCCGCAGGTTTCAAGGTACCCGAAGGTCGCGTAAAGCCCTGGGGAACCAACCACGCCGTTCTCATGGGTAAGGACGTTATCAAGGAGCCCTTCTGCGTTATCAACTGTGACGACTTCTATGGTCGCGATGCTTTCATGCAGATTGGCAAGTTCCTCTCCGGCCTGAAGGAAGGTTCGAAGAACGAGTATGCCATGGTAGGTTTCCGCTGCTGCAACACCCTGTCAGAGAACGGATCCGTGGCACGCGGCATCTGCGCCTACGACGAGAAGCGCCACCTGACAGACGTAGTGGAGCGCACCGAGATTATGCGTCAGGCCGACAAGGGCAATGCCATCTGCTACAAGGATGGTGACGAATGGTTCCCATTGGAGGAGAACGTACCCGTCAGCATGAACATGTGGGGCTTCACTCCCGACTACTTCGAGCATTCAGAGGCTTACTTCAAGGAGTTCCTCAGCGACCCGAAGAACATGGAGAACCTGAAGGCTGAATTCTTCATCCCCCTGATGGTCAACAAGCTCATCACCGAAGGCACGGCCACCTGCGAAGTACTCGACACCACCTCTAAGTGGTTCGGCGTAACCTACGCTGCCGACCGCGAGGCCACTGTAGAGCGCATCAAGAAGCTCGTCGACGAGGGCGTATATCCCAACAAACTGTTCTAAATGTTAAAAGACCTATTGAACCAACAAGCGTGCGAAAAACTTCGCACGCTTATTTCTTCTTCTGAGAGCATTCTTTGCTTGTGCCACCAGAACCCTGACGGCGATGCCCTGGGCAGTTGTCTAGGATGGGCCGAAGTGCTCAGGACAGGCTTTGGCAAAGAGCCGCAGATCATTGTTCCCGACCAGTATCCCGACTTCCTGCAGTGGCTCCCCAACAGCGACCGCATCATTCGCTATGACAAGCACAAGGAAGGATGTGACTGGACCCTACAGCATGCCGACCTCATCTTCTGTCTGGATATCAACACCACAAGCCGCGTGGGCGAAATGCAGGCAGCCCTCGAAGCATCACCGGCACAAAAGGTGCTCATCGACCATCATCTGAATCCGGAAATTCCCACCGTGCTCGCCATTTCACAGCCTAAGGCATCCTCTACCTGCGAACTGGTATTCAGGCTCACTTGGCAACTGGGGCTCTTCGAGCAGATGAGCAAACACTTCGCTACCCCTGTCTATTGCGGCATGATGACCGACACCGGGGCATTCACCTATAATTCCGACGACTGCGACGTGTACTTTATTATCAGCCAGCTACTCACCAAGCACATCAACAAGGATAAGATATACCGTAACGTATACCATAACTTCTCCGAAGACCGTCTGCGCCTGATGGGCTATGTGATGTACCAACGGCTGGTGGTCGACAATCGCCGACATGCCTCCTATTTCTCGCTGACCCGCAACGACCTGAAACGTTTCCATTTCATGAAAGGCGATGCCGAAGGACTTGTCAACATGCCGCTACAGATAAAAGGACACAAGCTGAGCATCTCGCTGCGCGAAGACACAGAGAAAGAAAACACCGTATGGGTAAGCCTGCGAAGCGTCGACCAGTTCCCATGCAATGAGATGGCAGCACAGTTCTTCAACGGCGGTGGCCACCTCAATGCCTCGGGGGGACGACTTTACTGCAGCATCGAGGAGGCCGAGAAGATTGCTGGGAAAGCCATCGCTGCCTTCGAGGAAAAACTGAAGAGTTAGGAATCAGGTGGGGCAGAAACATGTTATTTTTTGTAAAGCACAAGCAAATTCTTCACGCTTCACCTTTTACTCTTCACCAAAAAGCATTACCTTTGCACCGGTTTTCTATTTTCCGACAGAATATGAAGCATTTTTGCCATCTACTCATTCTCCTTGCCACCATTGACATGCTGATGGCCTGCAACGACTATGAGACTTACGCCGACCAAAAAGAGAAAGAGCGCAATGGTATCAGCGATTTCATTGCATATCATAACTATAGCGTCATTTCCGAAGAAGCGTTCCACGCACAGGGCGACAGCACCGGAACCAATGAGTTCGTCTACATCAACAACAACGGTGTGTACATGCAGATAGTGAACAAAGGCAGTGGTACTCCCGTGAAAGACGGATCGGAGGGCGAGAACCTATACGTACGCTTTCTGGAGAAAAGCATCTTCGACACCACCTCCGTCACCACCAATTTCCTCGACCCCTACGATCCCGACGTGATGAACGTGGTAAGAACAGGCAACAACTTCACCGCCTCGTTCACCTACGGACTGATGCTCAGCAAATACAGTGCCTCCGTACCTACCGCATGGCTCGTACCACTGAGCTATATCAAGGTGGGAGCACCTACAGCCGATGAGGATGTTTCCCTGGTACGCCTCATCGTTCCCCACACACAAGGACACAGCGTGGCATCAAGCAACGTGTATCCCTATTTCTACGAAATATCATTTCAAAGACATCCTGGTCTATGACATTAATCAAATCAATTTCTGGTATCCGCGGAACTATCGGCGGACCTACGGGCGACACGCTCAATCCCTTAGACATTGTTAAGTTTACAACCGCATACGCTACCTTCATTGGTGGCAAGCGCATAGTCGTCGGCCGTGACGGCCGCATCTCCGGCCCCATGGTACGCGATGTGGTCTGCGGCACCCTTGTGGGTATGGGCTATGAAGTCATCGACATCGGCTTCGCCACTACCCCGACGACCGAGCTGGCCGTGCGCTGGCATGAGGCCGATGGCGGCATCATCATCACAGCCTCGCACAATCCTACCCAGTGGAACGCCCTGAAGCTGCTGAACCGCGAGGGCGAGTTCCTTACCGCTGCCGATGGTGCCAAGGTGTTGGAGATAGCCGAGAAAGAAGATTTCAACTATGCCCCTGTAGAGAAACTGGGCCACGTCGTGAAGGACGACACCATGAACCAGCGCCACATACAGTCAGTGCTCGACCTGCGTCTGGTCGACGTAGAGGTCATCAAGAAGCGTAAGTTCCGCGTCTGTGCCGACACCATCAACTCGGTGGGCGGCATCATCCTGCCCGACCTTTTCCGTGCCCTCGGCGTTGAATTCGAGATACTGAACGATGAGTGTACCGGACAGTTCGCCCACAACCCCGAGCCTCTGGAGAAGAACCTGCAGGGCATCATGGAGAAGATGCGGCAGGGCAGTTTCGACCTCGGCATCGTCGTCGATCCCGACGTAGATCGTCTGGCCTTCATCTGCGAAGACGGCAAGATGTTCGGTGAGGAGTACACGCTCGTCTCTGTGGCCGACTATGTACTGTCTCACGACAAGGGCAATACCGTCAGCAACCTCTCCTCTACCCGCGCCCTTCGCGATGTCACCGAGAAGCATGGCGGCCGCTACACCGCTGCCGCTGTGGGCGAGGTAAACGTAACGACGAAGATGAAGGAAGTAGGAGCCGTCATCGGTGGTGAGGGCAATGGCGGTGTCATCTATCCCGAGAGCCACTACGGCCGCGATGCCCTTGTAGGCATTGGCCTCTTCCTGTCATCCCTTGCACAAAAAGGACTGAAAGCCAGCGAACTGCGCAAGACCTTCCCCGACTACAAGATTGCCAAGAACCGCATTGACCTCACCCCCGAGACCGATGTCGATGCCATCCTTGTAAAGGTGAAGGAGATGTTTGCCGCCAATAAAGAGGCTGTCGTCAACGACATCGACGGTGTAAAGATTGACTTCCCCACGAAATGGGTACACCTGCGCAAGTCGAATACCGAGCCCATCATCCGCGTCTACAGCGAAGCACAGACGATGGAGGAGGCCGACGCACTGGGCAAGCAGCTCATGCAGGTGGTCTACGACATGCAGTAAGCCATAGGGCGCTGAAAGTCAGCATACCATTCAACTGCAGCAGTTCGTATCCGAAGTGATAGCCGAACTGCTGCTTTGCTATTTCGGAGCGTCTGCGTCGAATGCCGCGCGCGTTTCAGTCAATCGCTGTGAGCGTTTGCCTTGAAAAATGTGTCTGGTCATTTTGGTCAAAATCGAAAACGGATTGTGTCAAAACCGCCACTATAATATAAATATTCTATTTATATATATAGTCACGAAATCGATTTTGACCATTTTGACCATGACCACTTTGACCACATTTCTGTAAATAAAAGGGGTCACCTGCATAACCACGTGGATTAACCGAAAATCTTGACCTGTCTGAAGATGAAGAATTTCTTGTCAATAACACCTCTTAGCTGAGCCCTGAAGTCCTTGATTTTTGCATTGAGCGATTCTGCTGATGCATTGGTCGACCTGTTGACAAAGTAGTTGAGGATTTCATC
>Ga0310690_10000251_pt1 | contig 125569 bp, 91 predicted proteins | sample AusTroGonzalo_MG_2_FD_207661 | JGI IMG/M metagenome (GOLD analysis project Ga0310690, IMG submission 207661) | Bovine rumen microbial communities from tropical cattle in Woodstock, Queensland, Australia - Gonzalo_04 (v2) (version 2) | ecosystem: Host-associated > Mammals > Digestive system >...
TCAGGATCATCTCGTACTTGCTGAGGTTGACCAAGCCGATTGTCACCTGGCAGGTGGCCTTCAGGCCCGTCGCTACGGAGGTGCAGGTGATCGTGGCTGTGCCTGTCTTGACGCCCTTCACCTTGCCGCCACTCGTCACCGTAGCCACCTTCTCGTCCGAGCTCTCCCAAGTCACGCTCGTGTCCGTCGTGGGCAGAACCGTGGCCTTCAGCGTCAGCGTCTTACCCTTCTTGATGACAGCCTCGGACTGGTCGAGGGTGACGCTGCCGACGGTCACCTTGCAGGTGCCCTTCGCACCCGTCACATCAGAAGTACAGGTGATCGTGGCCGTACCGGCTGCGACGGCCTTCACCTTGCCGGCGCTCGTCACCGTGGCAACCTTCTTGTTAGAACTCTTCCAGGTCACGCTCTTGTCCAACAGCTCCTCAGGAGAAACGGTAGCCTTCAGCGTCAATGTCTTGCCAGTCTCAAGGGCAGCCTTGGTCTTGTTAAGCTTCACCTTGCCAACCAAAGGACGGACGCCTATGATGGCTCTCTGGAGCTCACTGTATCTGGCAGTGTTTGGGTCATATGGATTTAATAAACTAAGTGCGAAATGACCGTCATAACTGCCTCCCCAGCCCCAGTTTACGTGATAAAGCCCATCCTCATAGCCATCAATGACAAAACAGTGTCCAGAATAAGAACCAGAAGAGTTAGTGTAAAAGCCAGAGTAAATAACAGGATAACTCTCTGCCAATTCCTGATAGATGGTATTCTCCCATTCATCCTGATTTTCATACGAACTCCGATATATACACTGAGCACCTTCGGCAAATCCGAAGTATTTTGGAAAGACTTGTGGTATAATGTAATCTTTTCCACCGGAACTGCTTGGAGTATAATTCATATATACAGCCTGTCCACAATAACGCATCAATGTGGCAACGGCAGCATTTTGGGCAGCAGTCCTATAATCATTCGAATAATAAGTAAGACACATGTTCTTCCAATCCAGATTTGTCGCTGGAAGAGCAGGTACATTATAGCCGTTGGTACTCGTTGTATATCCGTCCATAGCGGCAACCTTATTAGGATATTGATAATAATACAGGACTTGCGCCATCGCAGTAGCCACACAGCCTGTCACACAGATGTCTCCATTAAACACACACTGATCATTATATGGGGAACGTTGACTCCATTTTGTCTGAATCATTGGCGCAATTTCTTTTTTGGCAGCCTGGGGTTCGCTCGCATATTCCACAGTAGTGTTCTCCAAAGAAGAAATGACATCAGCATAGTAACCCAGCCACCATGCCACGTTTTCTGGCAAATTGTTCAAATCGAAGGTTCCTTCATCGGAATAGCCGAGGATCGGCCTGGTACGATCATCGCCTGATACAATCACGAAACCAGCATTGTCGCCTGCATTAAAGACGTAATAGGGACTAACGGTTGCCTGATCTAATCCGTTATTACTTGCAGCAGTCTGCTTTAAACTGAAACTCTTACCCGGCATAAACTGGCGGGCCTTTTCCAATGCTTGTTTCTCTGTTACAGGACCGGCAAATACGATGAATGTATAAGCTAAACAGAGGGCTAATAGATAAACTTTCTTCATATAGCAATTGTTTTAAATTAGTATGTCGTTGAATATGCACCTTTCAGGGTGCCCGGTATTATATATCGGTGGCAAATTTAAGAAAAAATACTGATAGTTCCAAGCAAAAAAGGAAAAATATTACTACCTTTGCAGGCGAATAACTAAAAAGACAATGAAGACAGACATACAGATTGCAAGGGAATGTGAACTGAAGCCCATCAGCGAGATCGCTTCACAACTGGGCGTTGACCCGGAAAGTATAGAACCCTACGGACGGTATATGGCCAAGGTGCCCATATCGCTCATCGACGAGGAGAAAGTGAAGAAAAGCCGTCTGATCCTAGTGACAGCCATCAGTCCGACAAAGGCGGGTATCGGTAAGACCACCGTCAGCATCGGCCTGACACTGGGTCTGAATAAAATCGGCAAGAAAGCCGTTGTAGCCTTGCGTGAGCCCTCCCTCGGCCCCTGTTTCGGCATGAAGGGCGGTGCTGCGGGCGGTGGCTACGCCCAAGTGCTGCCCATGGAGAAGATCAACCTGCACTTCACGGGCGACTTCCATGCCGTGACTTCGGCCCACAACACTATCAGTGCCCTGCTCGACAACTACCTCTACCAGTATCGTAAGGATGGATTCTCCCTACGGGAGATATTCTGGAAGCGAGTACTCGACGTGAACGATCGTGCCCTGCGCAATGTGGTGACGGGTCTGCGCGGCGACGGGGTGGTCTCCGAGACGGGCTTTGACATCACACCAGCCTCGGAACTGATGGCCATCCTCTGCCTCGCCACCAGCGAGAAGGACCTGCAGCGCCGCATCGAGAACATCGTGCTGGGCATCACTGCCGACGGCAAACTGTTCAAGGTGAAAGACCTCGGCGTGGCTGGTGCCATCACCGTGCTACTGAGGGATGCCCTTAACCCGAACCTCGTGCAGACAACAGAACACACGCCCGCCTTCATCCACGGCGGTCCGTTTGCCAATATCGCCCACGGTTGTTCCAGTGTCGTAGCCACAAAGATGGCGATGACCTATGGCGACTACGTGGTGACAGAGGCCGGCTTCGGTGCCGACCTGGGAGCAGAGAAGTTCTTCGACATCAAATGCCGCAAGACCGGTCTGCAGCCAAGACTGGTAGTGATTGTTGCTACCACCCAGGGATTGAAGATGCACGGCGGCGTGGATCTTGAGCATATCAAGGAGCCCAACGCCGCAGGACTGACGGAGGGCCTGAAGAACCTGAACCGCCACATCCGTAACATGCAGGGCTTCGGCCAGCCCGTGGTGGTGACGTTGAACCGTCACGACACGGACCTGGAGGAAGAGATAAACATCGTTCGCAAGAACTGTGAGGATCTCGGTGTCGGCTTTGCCGTGAACGAGGCCTTCCTCAAGGGCGGCGAAGGGGCCGTCGAACTGGCGCAGACCGTGATCGACACCATCGACAAACAGCAGCCTCTTCCCATCCGCTTCACCTACAAGGAGGCCGACTGTCTGGAGGACAAAATCGAGAAGGTGTGCAAGGGTATCTATGGCGCGTCGGCCGTGGAGTACAGCAAGACAGCCAAGAAGAAACTCGAATCCCTGCGTGCCACCTTCACCGATGAAGACAAAGTCATCGCCCACTACCCCGTCTGCATCGCCAAGACGCAGTTCTCCTTCTCTGCAGATTCCACGCGCTACGGCTCACCCGAGGGTTTCACCATCCGCATCCGCGACATCATCCTGAACTGCGGCAGCGAGATGATCGTGGCCATCGCCGGCGACATGCTCCGCATGCCGGGCCTTCCCAAGAGTCCGCAGGCTGAGCGCATCACCATCGAAAACGGAGAGATCGAGGGACTGAGCTAAAAAAGGGGGCGTTGCACAAAACTGCAACGCCCCCTCTCTATAGTAGAAAAAGAAAATTAATTATTCATCAAGTACGGTTTCCTCTGCGAAGTCGAGTACGTTCTTGCGGTTAGCCTGAATGCGCTCATACTCCTCCTTGGAACCTACGATGATCTTCTCGAACTCGCGCAGACCGGTACCGGCAGGAATCAGGTGACCGCAGATCACGTTCTCCTTCATACCCTCCAGATGATCGACCTTACCGCGGATGGCAGCCTCGTTGAGCACCTTCGTGGTCTCCTGGAACGATGCAGCCGACATGAACGACTTCGTCTGGAGAGCGGCACGGGTGATACCCTGCAGGATCTGCGTAGAGGTGGCGGGCACGGCATCACGCACCTGAACAAGTCTCAGGTCGCGACGTTTCAGCATGGAGTTCTCGTCGCGCAGCTTACGGGCCGTCACGATCTGACCCTTCTGCAGGTTCTCGGAATCACCGGCGTCGGTGACCACCTTCTTACCCCAGATACGGTCGTTCTCCTCAGCGAAGTCGAGCTTATCGACGATCTGCTGCTCCAGGAATGAGGTGTCGCCAGGCTCGTTGATTTCCACCTTACGCATCATCTGACGCACGATGATCTCGAAGTGCTTGTCGTTGATCTTCACACCCTGCAGACGATACACATCCTGCACCTCGTTCACGATATATTCCTGAACGGCGGTGGGACCCTTGATGGCCAGGATGTCGGCAGGCGTGATGACACCGTCGGACAGCGGCGTACCTGCGCGCACGGCATCGTGCTCCTGTACCAGGATCTGCTTTGACAGCGATACGAGATACTTGCGCTGCTCACCTGTCTTGGAGGTGACGACGATCTCACGGTTACCGCGCTTCACCTTACCCATGGTGACCTCACCATCAATTTCAGACACGACAGCGGGGTTCGACGGGTTACGGGCCTCGAAGAGCTCAGTGACACGCGGCAGACCACCGGTGATATCACCACCCTTGGCGGCAGCACGCGGGATCTTCACGAGGGTCTCACCAGTCTTGACGGTCTGGCCGTCCTCGACCACCACGTGACCACCCACAGGGAAGTTATAGGTACCGATCACCTCACCGTCAGCACCGATGACGTCACAGGTAGGCACCTTCGACTTATCCTTCGACTCGGTGACGATCTTCTCAGTCAGACCGGTCGTTTCGTCAGTCTCGGCACGGAAGGTAACACCCTCAATGACATCGTTGAACTTCAGCCTACCGGCATATTCAGTAACGATCACGGCATTGAACGGATCCCACTGGGCAATCTTGTCACCCTTACCTACCTCGTCGCCATTGCGGAAGTAAAGTGAAGAACCATAAGGCACGTTCACGGTAGAGAGTACAATCTTCGTATTCGGATCCACGAAACGGAGTTCACCCAGACGGCTGACCACCATCTCACAGTCGCGTCCATCCTCGTCGAACGGTACAGTACGTACCTCTTCCATCTCAATCATGGCACGCTCGTACTTGGAGACGATGCTGGCATTGGCAGCGGCGTTACCAGCCACACCACCGGCGTGGAACGTACGGAGCGTCAGCTGTGTACCCGGTTCACCGATAGCCTGAGCAGCAATCACACCGACAGCCTCACCCTTCTGTACCATACGACGGGTAGCAAGGTTACGACCATAACACTTCATACAGACACCCTTCTTCGACTCACAGGTGAGCACGGAACGGATCTCTACGCTCTCGATATCGGAAGCCTCGATAGCCTCGGCAATACTCTCGGTAATCTCCTCACCAGCCTCGACGATGATCTCACCGGTCTTCGGGTTGACCACATCGTGCACTGACACACGGCCAAGGATACGCTCAGCCAAGCTGGAGATCACCTCGTCGCCGCTCTTCAGGGCGGTGCACTGCAGACCACGCAGGGTACCACAGTCCTCCTCGGTGATGATCACGTCGTGAGAGACATCGACCAAACGACGAGTCAGGTAACCAGCGTCGGCAGTCTTCATGGCCGTATCGGCCAGACCCTTACGGGCACCGTGGGTAGAAATGAAGTACTCCAGCACGGACATACCCTCCTTGAAGTTCGACAGGATCGGGTTCTCAATCGTACCACGTCCCTCGGCACCAGCCTTCTGCGGCTTGGCCATCAGACCACGGATACCAGAGAGCTGTTTGATCTGGTCCTTAGAACCACGGGCGCCAGAGTCGAGCATCATGAATACGGCATTGAAGCCCTGGTCGGCCTCGGTCATCTGCTTCAGCAGCACATTACCGATATCATTGTTGATATGCGTCCATGTATCGATCACCTGATTATAACGCTCGTTATCGGTGATGAAGCCCATATTATAGTTGTCAGTGATCTGACGCACCTCGTCATTACCCTTCTTGATCAGTTCTGCCTTCTCCTTCGGGATAATGATATCGTCGAGGTTGAACGACAGACCTGCCAGATAAGCCATACGATAACCAAGGTTCTTGATACCGTCGAGGAACTCACAAGCCTCAGCGAAACCGACGTTCTTGATTACATCGGCGATGATGTCGCGCAGACTCTTCTTGGAGATGATCTTATTGACATATCCCACTTCCTTCGGGATGATGCCGTTGACAATCACACGACCGACAGAAGTCTCAATCATGTGGCGCTCGGGCTTGCCATTGACAATATCGTCAACCACGACCTTCACCTGGGCGTGGAGATCACACTTACCCTCGTTATGGGCGATGATAGCCTCCTCAGGACCGTAGAAGGTCAGGCCCTCACCCTTGGCACCCGGACGGATCTTGGTGATATAGTACAGACCCAGCACCATATCCTGTGAAGGTACGGTGATAGGCGCACCATTGGCAGGATTCAGGATGTTATGGCTCTGGAGCATCAACAACTGAGCCTCGAGGATAGCCTCGTTGGACAGGGGAAGGTGGACAGCCATCTGGTCACCGTCGAAGTCGGCGTTGAATGCCGTACATGCCAACGGGTGCAACTGGATAGCCTTACCCTCGATGAGTTTCGGCTGGAAAGCCTGGATACCCAGACGGTGCAGTGTCGGTGCACGGTTCAGGAGCACGGGATGACCCTTCATCACGTTCTCCAGGATATCCCAGATCACCGGCTCACGACGATCCACAATCTTCTTGGCGCTCTTCACCGTCTTCACGATACCGCGCTCGATGAGCTTACGGATGATGAACGGCTTATAGAGCTCGGCGGCCATCAGTTTCGGCAGACCGCACTCACCCATCTTCAATTCAGGACCGACGACGATCACCGAACGGGCTGAGTAGTCAACACGCTTACCGAGCAGGTTCTGACGGAAGCGGCCCTGCTTACCCTTCAGGGAGTCGGACAGAGACTTCAGCGGACGGTTGCTCTCGCTCTTGACAGCAGAGGACTTACGGCTGTTGTCGAACAGTGAATCGACAGCCTCCTGAAGCATACGCTTCTCATTACGGAGAATCACCTCAGGAGCCTTGATCTCCATCAGACGCTTCAGACGGTTGTTACGGATGATCACACGACGATAGAGGTCGTTCAGATCGGATGTAGCGAAACGGCCACCATCCAGCGGTACGAGCGGACGAAGCTCCGGCGGTGTGACGGGAATGATCTTCATGATCATCCACTCAGGACGGTTGATGCCCTTCTCCACACTCTGGCGGAAAGCCTCCACTACCTGCAGGCGCTTCAAAGCCTCGTTCTTACGCTGCATGGAAGAGTCGCTGTTGGCACGGTCGCGCAACTCGTATGACAGGGAGTCGAGGTCAAGACGGACGAGCAGGTCGTAGATAGCCTCTGCACCCATCTTGGCAATGAACTTATTTGGATCGCTGTCATCCAGATAATCATTATCCGGAGATACATGGTTATCCAAAATATCGTTGTACTCATCCTCAGAGAGCAAGTCAAAGACATTGGAACCGATGGCATCGTTGCCGTCGCCGTCCTTCTTGCCAGCCATGACACCCGGCTGGATCACGACATAGCGCTCATAGTAGATGATTGCATCCAACTTCTTCGTGGGAAGTCCGAGCAGATAACCGATCTTATTGGGCAGGCTGCGGAAATACCAGATATGTGCCACGGGCACCACCAGTTCGATATGTCCGGCACGCTCACGACGCACCTTCTTCTCCGTCACTTCAACACCGCAACGGTCGCAGACGATACCCTTGTAACGGATACGCTTGTACTTTCCGCAAGCGCACTCGTAATCCTTCGTCGGACCGAAGATACGCTCGCAGAACAGACCGTCACGCTCCGGCTTGTAGGTACGGTAGTTGATGGTCTCTGGCTTGGTCACCTCTCCGAAACTGCTCTCGAGGATCTCTTCCGGGGAGGCAAGGCCTATAGTAATCTTAGTGAAATTACTCTTAACTTTTGAATCTTTCTTGAAAGCCATATATGAATTTTACCTTTTTACTTTTTAACCTTTTTACTTTTTAATCAAGCGTAATGCTCAGACCGAGACCGCGCAACTCGTGCAGCAACACATTGAGTGACTCGGGGATTCCCGGTGTCGGCATAGCCTCACCCTTGACGATAGCCTCGTAAGCCTTAGAACGGCCGACGGTATCATCCGACTTGATGGTCAGGATCTCCTGCAGCACATGGCTGGCACCAAAGGCCTCCAGTGCCCAGACCTCCATCTCACCGAAACGCTGTCCACCGAACTGTGCCTTACCACCAAGCGGCTGTTGGGTAATCAAGCTGTACGGACCGATAGAACGGGCGTGCATCTTATCCTCAACCATGTGACCGAGTTTCAGGAAGTAGGTGATACCTACCGTAGCGGGCTGGTCGAAACGCTCACCTGTCTCACCGTCGTAGAGGTGGGTAGAGCAGAGGCGCGGCAGACCGGCCTTGTCCGTCCATTCTGCGAGGTCATCAAGCTTGGCACCGTCAAAGATCGGGGTAGCGAACTTCGCGCCCAGACGCTTACCGGCAGCACCGAGGATAGCCTCGAAGATCTGACCAAGGTTCATACGTGAAGGCACACCCAGCGGGTTCAGCACGAGATCGACAGGACGACCGTCCTCGAGGAACGGCATATCCTCCTGACGCACCACCTTCGACACGATACCCTTGTTACCGTGACGACCGGCCAGCTTATCACCCACACCGATCTTACGTTTCTTGGCCACATAGACCTTAGCCATCTGCAGGATACCGTTGGGCAGTTCATCACCGATCGTAATGGCAAACTTCCTGCGCTTCAGTTCTGCATCCAGCAACTTGTATTTCTTCATGAAGTTGATAATCAACTGGGCTATCAACTCATTCTTATGCTCATCATTCGTCCAGTTGCTGATCTGGATATCACCATACTCCAGGTTACGGAGAGCGGTAGCCGTGAACTTGCTGCCCTTGGTGATGATCTCTGCACCCGTGTAGTCCTTCACACCCTGTGAGGTCTTACCCTTCGTCAGTTCCAGCAACTTATCAATGAGGATGTCCTTCAGGTCACCTACCTTTGCATCGTATTCCTCGTCGATCTTGGCCAGCGTGATCTTATCCTGCTGCTTCGACTTACGGTCCTTGATGGCACGACGGAACATCTTCTTGTCGATAATCACACCCGTCAGCGAAGGATTAGCCTTCAGTGAAGAGTCCTTCACATCACCGGCCTTGTCACCAAAGATGGCACGGAGCAGTTTCTCCTCAGGTGAGGGATCGCTCTCACCCTTCGGCGAGATCTTACCGATCAGGATATCACCGGGCTCCACACGGGCACCAACACGGATCACACCATTCTCGTCGAGATCCTTCGTGGCCTCCTCACTGACGTTAGGAATATCGGCCGTGAACTCCTCAACACCACGCTTCGTCTCACGTACGTCGAGTGAGTACTCATCGACATGGACGGAAGTCAGGATATCCTCGCGGACGATGCGCTCGTTCAGCACGATGGCATCCTCATAGTTATAACCCTTCCAAGGCATGTAGGCCACGAGCAGGTTACGACCCAGAGCGAGTTCACCGTTCTCGGTGGCATAACCCTCGGTCAGGATATCACCCTTCTTCACGCGCTGGCCCTTCTCACAGATAGGACGCAGGTCGATGGTCATATTCTGGTTCGTACGGCGGAACTTCGCAATACGATATTCCTTCATGGCGGGCTCGAAGCTGACGAACTCCTCATCCTCCGTGCGGTCATAGAGGATACGGATAGTTGTGGCATCCACATACTCTACCACACCATCGCCTTCGGCGGTCACCATTGTACGAGAATCCTCACATACCTGCTTCTCAATACCGGTACCCACGATCGGGGCCTCGTTATGGAGCAGAGGTACAGCCTGACGCATCATGTTCGATCCCATCAGTGCACGGTGAGCATCATCATGCTCCAGGAACGGGATCAGCGAAGCGGCGATAGAGGCGATCTGCTGTGGCGACACGTCCATCAGATCGACGTCTGTCGGCGGCACCACGGGGAAGTCAGCATCCTGACGACACTTCACAACCTCACGGATAAACGTACCGTCATCGTTCAGCGGAGCATTACCCTGACCGATGATATGCTCGGCCTCCTCCTCAGCAGTCAGATAGACAATATCCTCATTATTCAGGTTGGCGATACCATTCTCCACCTTACGATACGGAGTCTGGATAAAGCCGAGTTCATTGATCTTGGCATACACGCAGAGTGACGAGATCAGACCGATATTCGGACCTTCAGGGCTCTCGATCGGGCACAGACGGCCATAGTGTGTATAGTGTACGTCACGCACCTCGAAGCCGGCACGCTCACGCGACAGACCGCCAGGACCCAGGGCTGAGAGACGACGCTTGTGGGTCACCTCGGCCAGCGGGTTCGTCTGGTCCATGAACTGTGACAGCGGGTTCGTTCCGAAGAACGAGTTGATCACGCTGGAGATGGTCTTCGCGTTGATCAGGTCCGTCGGTGTGAACACCTCATTATCACGTACATTCATGCGCTCACGGATGGTACGGCTCATACGAGCCAGACCGATGGAGAACTGGTTCGACAACTGCTCACCAACGGTGCGCACACGACGGTTCGACAGGTGGTCGATATCATCGACGGCAGCCTTCGAGTTCACGAGTTGGATCAGGTACTTGATAATCTCAATGATATCCTCCTTCGTCAGCACGCGGACATCCATGCTGGTGTCGAGGCCCAGCTTCTTGTTGATACGATAGCGGCCCACGTCACCCAAGTCATAGCGCTTGTCAGAGAAGAAGAGGTTCTGGATCACCTCACGTGCACTTGCATCATCGGCAGGATCTGCGTTACGCAACTGACGGTAGATATAGAGCACGGCCTCCTTCTCGGAGTTCGACGGGTCTTTCTGCAGGGTGTTGAAGATAATCGAGTAGTCCTGTGCAACAGCCTCGTCCTTATGCACGAGGATCGTCTGGGCACCACTCTCCAGGATCTCCATCATATTGTCATCGGTAATCTCCGTCTCGCGCTCCATGATCACCTCATTACGCTCGATGGAAACCACCTCACCAGTATCCTCATCCACGAAGTCCTCGTTCCAGCTCTTCAGCACACGGGCGGCCAACTTGCAGCCGATCACCTTCTTCAGGGCAGCCTTGTTCACCTTCACCTCCTCGGCGAGATCGAAAATCTGGAGAATCTCCTTATCTGTCTCAAATCCGATGGCACGGAGCAGGGTGGTAACAGGTAACTTCTTCTTACGGTCGATGTACGCGTACATCACGTTGTTGATGTCGGTGGCAAACTCGATCCAAGAACCCTTGAACGGGATGATACGGGCTGAATAGAGCAACGTACCGTTGGCATGCACGCTCTGTCCGAAGAACACACCCGGTGAACGGTGCAGCTGGGATACAACCACACGCTCGGCACCGTTGATAACGAACGTACCATTAGCCGTCATGTAGGGGATCGGGCCCAGGAACACATCCTGGATCACCGTTCCGAAATCCTCATGATCCGGATCCGTGCAATACAGTTTCAGCTTAGCCTTCAAAGGCACACTATAGGTCAGACCGCGCTCCAGGCACTCGTCGATGGTGTAACGGGGCGGGTCGATATAGTAATCCAGGAACTCAAGAACGAAATTATTACGCGTGTCGGTGATAGGGAAGTTCTCAGCGAACACCTTATACAAGCCGTCATTCTTGCGTTCCTCAGGCGGAGTGTCCAACTGCAGGAAGTCTTTAAACGACTTTAATTGCACATCAAGGAAGTCCGGAAAGGGCATCGGATTCTTGACGCTGCCAAAGTTTACTCTGTTGTCTATTACTTTTGAAGCCATATTGTTTAATTATTAAGACAGAAAATGGTCGGGAACCCTCGACTGGAGAGTCCCCAACCACATTGGTATAGTGTTGTACTGATTACTTCAGCTCAACCTCGGCACCAGCGGCCTCGATGGTCTTCTTCAGGTTCTCAGCCTCTTCCTTGCTCAGACCTTCCTTAACGGTAGCGGGAGCACCGTCAACGAGATCCTTAGCCTCCTTCAGACCAAGACCACAAGCCTCCTTAACGGCCTTAACGACCTGGAGCTTAGCAGCACCTGCAGACTTCAGAACCACGTCGAATGAAGTCTTCTCCTCAGCAGCAGCGGCCTCACCACCAGCTGCGGGACCTGCTGCAACAGCAACAGCTGCAGCTGCGGGCTCAATTCCATACTCGTCCTTCAGGACAGTTGCCAACTCGTTTACTTCCTTTACAGTCAGGTTAACCAACTGCTCAGCAATAGCTTTAATATCTGCCATTTTATTTAAATGTTTTAATTGTTTTTAATGTGAATGTTACTTTGTTCGCTTATTTGTTACGCTCAGCGATAGCGTCAAGCAGACCGTGAATCTTGCCACCAGCGTTCAGGCCAGAGACCACATTCTTGATCGGAGACTGCAGCAGAGCCACAACGTCGGCGATCAGTTCGTTCTTGCTCTTGATAGCTACCAGTTCATCAAGCTTGTCAGCACCTACGAAGAAACTCTCCTCAGCATATGCACCCTTCAGGGCGGGGATACCTTCCTTCTTGTACTCCTTGATCAACTTGGCAGGTACGTTTGCCGTCTGTGTGAACATGACGGCCGTATTGCCCTTCAGGCAATCATACAACGGAGTGAAGTCAATCTCAGAAGCCTCAAATGCCTTGTGGAGAAGCGTGTTCTTCACAACCAGCAGTTTGATCTCGTTCTTGAAGCACTTCCGACGGAGATCACTGGTCTTCTCTGCGTTCAGTCCGGTAATATCTACCAGATAGAAATGAGGGAATGCCTTCAGTTTCTCTCCGAGTTCTACGATGATAGTATCTTTTACTTCCTTTTTCATTTGTCTAATCTTTTAACGAGTTATTCAACTGATTTAGGATCTACCTTGATACCCATACTCATCGTGCTTGAGAGGAAGATACTCTTAATGTATGTGCCCTTGGCAGCAGCAGGCTTCAGCTTGATAATGGTGGAGATGAACTCCTTCGCATTCTCAAAGATCTGATCCGGGGTGAAGGTCACCTTACCGATTGACGTATGCACGATACCAGCTTTGTCAACCTTGAAGTCGATCTTACCCTGCTTAACTTCCTTCACTGCCTTTGCGACATCCATAGTAACAGTACCGCTCTTCGGGTTAGGCATCAGGCCACGGGGACCGAGTACACGGCCGAGGGGACCCAGCTTACCCATACAAGACGGCATCGTGATGATCACATCAACATCTGTCCAACCGCCCTTGATCTTCTCGATATATTCGTCAAGACCAACATAGTCGGCGCCTGCTTCCTTAGCAGCAGCCTCCTGATCAGGAGTACAGAGAGCGAGCACGCGGGTAACCTTACCAGTACCGTTCGGCAGCGACACAACGCCACGAACCATCTGGTTGGCCTTACGCGGGTCAACGCCCAAGCGTACATCGATATCAACTGAAGCCTCAAACTTGGTGGTGGTAATTTCCTTCACCAGTTCGGCGGCTTCCTTCAAAGAGTATGCTTTCCCTGCTTCAACCTTCTCAGCGACTAACTTTTGATTTTTTGTCAGTTTACTCATTGTCTTAATTGAAGTTATAAATTATTTACCAGGGAAGTCCCCTTTTACAGTGATACCCATACTACGTGCTGTACCTGCCACGAGTTTCATTGCTGACTCCACCGTGAAGCAGTTCAAATCCTTCATCTTATCCTCTGCGATGGCACGAACCTGATCCCAAGTCACACTTGCGACCTTCTTACGGTTGGGCTCTGCAGAACCGCTCTTAACCTTAGCAGCCTCCTTCAGCTGTACGGCTGCGGGAGGTGTCTTGAGCTCAAAAGAGAATGACTTGTCAGTGTAGTAAGTGATAACGACAGGAATGATCTTACCTGCCTTATCCTGGGTCCTGGCGTTGAACTCCTTGCAGAATCCCATAATGTTAATACCCTTCGAACCCAGAGCAGGTCCTACGGGAGGAGAGGGATTCGCAGCGCCACCTTTAATCTGTAATTTGATTAATCCAGCAACTTCTTTAGCCATTTTCTGTTTATTATTAATTGATTTTTATATAAGCCCCGGGAGTGGAAGCCTCCCACAGCCGTATATAGAGAATCAGGCGTACCGTAACATGCGCCCTATTCTTTTTCCACCTGATTGTACGCAAGCTCCAGAGGAGTCTTACGACCAAAGATCTTCACCATCACCTTCAGCTTGCGCTTCTCGGCATTCACCTCCTCGATGATACCGCTGAAACCGCTGAACGGTCCGTCGGTCACCTTCACGGCCTCATCCACCATATAAGGAACAACGGGTTCTTCGTTGCGGATGACCGTCTCCTCTGCCGTACCGAGGATCCTGTTGATGTCCGCCTGACGGACGGGCGAGGGATTATCAAGACCTCCCAGGAAACCCAGGACATTGGGGATGAAACGCAACGTATGGGCCACCTCACCCTGGAGGTTAGCCTCAACAATCACGTATCCGGGAAGGAAGAGTTTCTCCTTCACCACACGCTTACCATTACGGAGTTGTGCATACTTCTCCGTCGGCAGAAGAATCTGACCCACATTGGCTGCAAGCATCTCATCCTTCTTCAGCAAAGCCTCCAGATACTCCTTCACCTTTGCCTCCTTGCCGCTCACGGCGCGCAGCACATACCATTTCATTCCTGACTGAGCCATCCTTGATGTTCTTATCTGTTATCCTGGATAAACAATACCCATAAACGACTTGAAGATAAAATCCATGGCCCAAACGACCAATGCAATAATCAGTGAGGCCGAGAGGACCACCACTGCACTGTGCGTCAGCTCCTTACGCGTCGGCCACGTTGTCTTGTGAGCCAACTCGTCGTAGCAAGCTTTGCAATAATCGAAAAACTTCTTCATAATCTTTTGTTATTAGCACGGGAAGGAGGACTCGAACCCACGACCCTCGGTTTTGGAGACCGATGCTCTACCAACTGAGCTATTCCCGTAAGTAAGCCCCCACCCATGAGTGGGGGCTTGGATTTAGTATCTAGTTTGTACTGGCGATGCCAGTTTTTGCTAGTCTTACTAAGAGGAGAGGATTAGTCCTCGTAAACCTCTGTGATCTGACCAGAACCAACGGTGCGACCACCCTCACGGATAGCGAAGCGCAGACCGGGGTTCAGAGCAACAGCGTAGATCAGCTCAACAGTGATCTCCACGTTATCACCAGGCATCACCATCTCAACGCCAGCGGGCAAAGTAATCTCACCCGTGCAGTCCATGGTGCGGAGGTAGAACTGGGGACGATACTTGTTTCCGAACGGAGTGTGACGACCACCCTCTTCCTTCTTCAGGACATAGATAGAAGCCTTGAACTTCTTGAAGGGCTTGATCTGACCCGGATGGCAGAGCACCATACCGCGCTTGATCTCGTTCTTATCGATACCACGGAGCAGCAGACCAACGTTATCACCAGCCTGACCCTCATCCAGGATCTTACGGAACATCTCAACACCAGTAACAACAGACTTCTTGTCCTCACCGAGACCGAGCAGCTCGACCTCATCACCTACGTGGATCACACCAGTCTCGATACGACCAGTAGCAACAGTACCACGACCTGTGATAGAGAACACGTCCTCAACAGGCATCAGGAAGGGCTTGTCAGTAGCGCGAGGAGGCTCCTGAATCCACTCATCACAAGTGTTCATCAGTTCCATCACCTTGTCTTCCCACTTCTCAACACCGTTCAGTGCACCGAGGGCAGAACCGCGGATGATAGGAGTATCATCCTCGAACTCATACTGAGCGAGAATCTCCTGAACCTCCATCTCAACGAGCTCCAGCATCTCCTCATCCTCAACCATATCGCACTTATTCAGGAACACCACCAGACGGGGAACGTTTACCTGACGGGCGAGCAGAACGTGCTCACGGGTCTGAGGCATAGGACCGTCAGTAGCAGCAACAACGAGGATAGCACCATCCATCTGGGCAGCACCAGTTACCATGTTCTTCACATAGTCAGCGTGTCCCGGGCAGTCAACGTGAGCATAGTGACGCTTCTCAGTCTCATACTCAACGTGAGCGGTGTTAATAGTGATACCGCGCTCCTTCTCCTCAGGAGCGTTGTCGATCTGATCGAATGACTTGATCTTACCCTCGTTACCAGCAACGCGCTTTGAAAGCACGAGCGTGATAGCGGCTGTCAAGGTTGTCTTACCGTGGTCAACGTGACCGATAGTACCGATGTTTACGTGCGGTTTGGTGCGCACAAAATTCTCTTTTGCCATTTTACTTGTTTATTAAATCGTTTATATTTCTGAATTTTCAGTTTCCTCCTATCATCCAAGAGAGCTGTAACTGAGAGTTGAACTCAGGACCTCTTCCTTACCAAGGAAGTGCTCTACCACTGAGCTATTACAGCGAGTTGAGCGGAAAACGGGGCTCAAACCCGCGACCCCCAGCTTGGAAGGCTAGTGCTCTATCAACTGAGCTATTTCCGCGAAACATCCCTTGAGAGTGGGTGCTGATGGATTCGAACCACCGAAGTCGAAAGACAGCAGATTTACAGTCTGCCCCATTTGGCCACTCTGGAAAACACCCATTGTCCCGATCCTTGAGCCGTGAAACTCAATTGGCTTTCGCCTATCCTTGAGCCTCTTGTCGGATTCGAACCAACGACCCCGAGATTACAAATCACGTGCTCTGGCCAACTGAGCTAAAGAGGCTTTTCTAAGCAGCCGCTCTCTGTTTCAGATTTACGACCTGTCGGAAAACGGCTGCAAAGTTACTACTTATTTTTGAATTACCAAAACTTTTCTATGATTTTTTTATCTGTTCCTCAATTTTTCCTTGAATTTCTGGAGTTGTCCACGCATGGAATCCACACAGAGATCAACACTTTCCTCAAATGTGTCACTGGTCTTCTCCACGAACAGCGTGCTTCCGGGCACTGCCACCGACAGACTGACCTCCTTATTCTGGGCCGTGGCGGGCTTCACCAGTTTGCACTGCACCTCCACCTTCTGTATATCCTCAAAAGATTTTTCCAACTTGGCGACCTTCTTTTCGATGAACGCCTCTAGTTTCTCGGTAGCGTCGAAGTGAATCGACTGAATCTTAATCTCCATAGTTACCTCCTATTTTTAAATAGTTATTAATAAGGATCTAGGCTCTGGGATGAGCCTCTTTATATACTCGCTTCAATTGTTCGAACGTAGTATGGGCATAGATCTCGGTGGTCGAAACGCTCTCATGGCCCAGCAGGTTCTTGATGCTCTCCAGTCCGGCCCCATTGTTCAGCATCGCCGTGGCGAAGGTATGGCGGAGCACGTGGGGCGAGCGTTTCTTCAGCGATGTAACCACCGACAGGTATTTATGCACGATGGCATACACCTGGTCGCCCGTCATCCGTTCACCCTTGTCGCTCAGGAACAGGGCATTCTTCTCTTTTCTCGCCACCTGCTCGTCACGAATGGCAATGTAATGGCCCAGCACCAGCGACAGTTCCTCGCCAAAGGGAATAACCCGCTGTTTGTTGCGTTTACCCGTCACCTTCAGCTGCTTGGCCTCGAAATCCACGTCGGCATCATCCAGTCCCGTCAGTTCCGACCGTCTCAGTCCAGCCTCATAGAATAATAATAATATGGTACGCGCGCGAACATCTTTATAATTATCCCCCCACTCGATGACGTCGAGCAGGTTGTCCATCTCTCTTTCACGAAGGAACTGCGGTAGGGGTTTCGACTTCTTAGGACCTGTAACACAATGGGCGGGATCGGCGTCAACCAGCTTTCGTTTAAGGGCATAGCGATAAAAGGAACGCAATGCACTCAACTTTTTGTTAATCGTTGAAGCGTTGTTTCCTTTATCCATCAGACTCTCCATCCAGTCACGGATCAGGTCGGTATCCACCTCCCCTAAAGAGAGCCCTTCGTCCCTAAAACTCAGATACGATTCAAATTCCCGGAGGCCTTCCTCGTATGTCAGCACTGTCTGCGGAGAAGCATTCCGCTCGTAGCGCAGGTAGTTCAGAAACTGGTTAATCATCCTTTTGCCATCTTGACAGGACGTAGTTAGATCCTGTTTTCGGCTACGAATTTACGGAAAATTTCCGAAACTACCAAATTTTCGGGAATATTTTTTATTCCTCGTTGGTACGGAGCTGCTGTACGTAAATGGCGTGCTCCATCTTAAGGCGCTTAAGTACAGAAGGTTTGTCGAACTGCTGACGACGGCGGAGCTCTTTCACCACACCTGTCTTCTCAAACTTTCTCTTAAACTTCTTGAGGGCCTTCTCAATGTTCTCGCCTTCTTTTACTGGTACAATAATCATTTGTCTTTGCTTTAAATATTTTATGTTAAACTTACTGCCTTTGGCACCATTGCCACGAAAAGCGGGTGCAAAATTACTGCTTTTTTACGAAACCACCAAGTTTTTATCCTTTTTTTATTAAATAATTCTTGATTTCGCCCGTTTTTGGTTTTCTACGGGCTACAAAAAGGAACCCGATATATGTACGTCCACAGAACATCTGGCTTTTTTCGATGGTGTCAGTCTTATCGCCAAGGATAATAGGTAAGTCCGATTGTCAGGGCGCGATTATGATATGACTGCATCAGCAGATACGACTCTCCAGTCGGCTGCCCTGCGATGTCGTGGAAGTCGGCAAACACATTACAGCGTTTTCCTAAGTCCTTGTTCATCATCACAGAAGCGTAGAGATGGGCATGTTGGTCGTAAGCCTCTATCTTACTGTTGTAAATCAATACGGACGACAGTCTGAATCCCTTGCCTAACAGGAGTGTTGGAGCAAGTTTCAGGGTGTAGAACGTGTTGTTCACTGCCTCATCGTAGCTGATGTGCAGGTGGTATAGGTTAGCGCCAGCCGTGAGCCGTAAGGCGCCCTGATGCCAGGTGGCCGTCGCACCCAGACCTAACAGTGATTCATTGGGCGTCGCCATGTCGTTGAGCAGGGTATGCGTCACCCTGCCTATAGCGACGAGCCGTTCCGACTGATAGGTATAGCGGGCTTCGGAACGCCAGGCAAGGTTGGTCCTATAGTTGGCATTGTGATGAGCCTGTGAGCCATCGAGATAATCATGGAAGTCGCTGGCGAGGGGATTGAAGTAGGTGCGGCTGAAGACACCTTGCAGGAAGTGGCGCCCTGTGCGATATCCCACGATGGCGTGCAGGGCATGATCATTACGATTATGCGACCACAGGCTCCCATCGCCCTCGTCGTAGTGCTTATCCCAGAAAGTGTTATGGCGGAAACGGTCGCCAAGGCTGATGATCCACGGACCTTTCTTATAGTCGAACTGCACATAGAGGTCGTTGTAAAGGTTCTGTTCACGACGGAGTCCCTCGTACCATAGGTTCGTATAGCCACCCTCATAGCCAGCGGTCATCCAAAGCGACTGGTTCATAAACGGAACGCTGCACTCGGCAATCCACCAGGGTAGCACGGTCTGCTCCAACCAAGAAGAACTTTTTGCATAACTCACGCCCGTCTCGAAATAGAGTCCTGCCTCCTGCTCGTTGAGGGTGCGTTCGTAAGTGGCAACGAGTTCGCCCCAACGTAATCTGTTGAACACGCGATCATCTTCGATGGACTCGGCATGGTACACCTTATCTTGATTCTCGCTATAGCCTTGCGAGAGTTTCAACTTCAGCAGGTCGCGATCGGAGGCCTGCCAATCCACGAAGAGCATCGCATTCTCTACGCCATTACGCGAGGTGATGCTGGTGCCTGAGAGCGCATCTGTCTGACCATACTGCAGGTTGGTCTGTGCAAAGGCGCGCACGGTGACGTTCTCTCCCTGATTGGCGATATCGGCATATACCTGTCCGTTGCCATAGGTGCTGCCGTTCAGGGCCAGTTTTCCCGTTAGTCCCTCACCCTCTTTGAACGTCAGGTCGATGGAGCCCGTGACGCCGTCGCTGGCATTGTTCACAGCACCATAGGTACACACCGTCACTTCGCTGAGGTCGCAGGCCTTGATGCCCTCGAGCAGTGGTTCGTAATCGACACTCAGGAAGATATCGTCCACACTCAGCACATAGTCGGCCGTGAGTGTCTTGCCATCGCTCGACATCAGTTCAGGACAGATATGCAGCACGTCAAGCAGCGTCATCTCTGGGTCGGGATTCAACTGTTCCACATGAATGATGTATTTATTGCCTTCATGCTCGATGACATCCTCCTGCCCCCTCGCTGAGAGGGAGAAGCAGGCCAGAAACGCCACCGTCAGAATCACCCTCTTTCTCATATTGCAGCGCAGGCTTCGCGGAGCCATGTTTTTTCCTCTTCGTTGAGGTGGGGCGAGAGGGTATCGAAGACGCGCTGGTGGTAGTCGTTGAGCCAGACGATTTCTTCGGGCAAGAGCATGTCGAGAATGATGGGTGTCTTGTCGATGGGACAAAGGGTGAGTGACTCAAACTGGAGGAACTTGCCGAATTCCGTCTCTTTGTAGGGGGTGATAAGCAGCGTGTTCTCCGTACGGACACCACAACGGCCTGCCAGATAGATACCGGGCTCGTCGGTGATGGTCATGCCAGCCACCAAGGGGGCTGGTTTCCACTCCATACGGAACTGATGAGGACCTTCGTGGACATTGAGGTATGTACCCACTCCATGACCTGTGCCATGCAGGTAGTTCAGGCCCTCACGCCACATGTCTTTGCGAGCGAGGATATCAATCTGCGTACCACTGGCACCTGAGGGGAACTTGCATAGTTCAATCTGGATATGACCTTTCAGCACGAGGGTATAAACCTTCTTCTCCTCCTCTGTGAGCGGGCCGAGGGCGATGGTACGGGTAATATCCGTCGTGCCGTCGAGATATTGGGCACCGCTGTCGAGCAACAGCAGACCTTTGGGCTGCAGGGGGATATCCGTCTCAGGCGTGGCCTCGTAATGCACAATGGCGGCATGGGCACCATAGCCGGCGATGGTGTCGAAGGAGATATCACGATAGAGAGACTGCTCGGCACGAAGGGAGGTGAGTTTCTCATCGATGGAGATTTCTGTCAGTTGCGGGATCTCGGGTCTGCCGATATAGTCTGAGAGCCAATGGAGGAACTTTACGAGTGCGATGCCGTCTTTCAGCATCGCAGACCTAAAACCCGCTATTTCAGTCTCATTCTTAACGGTCTTCATCCGTTTGACGGGCGACTCTTCCTCAACGATCTCCGTCTTCTGCAGGTCGTTCATCTTGCCCTTGTTCTTAACCACTTCGTAGAGCGCGTAGTTCACCTCGTCAGGATCGAGCAGGATGTTATACTCGAAGTATTTCTTCAGACCGTCTCTTACCTGGTCGTAGTCTTCCACCCCGATTCCTTCCTTTTTCAGATAGGCCAAAACCTCAGGCGTCAGTTTCTCCTTATTTATATATAAGGTGACGCCCTTCGAGGAGATGAGCAGATAACTGACGAAGACGGGATTGCAATGGACATCGGTACCTCGCAGGTTCAACGTCCAGGCGATATCATCGAGAGCAGCCATCAGCATACCGTCAGCATGCTGCTCACGTAGAGCCTTGCGGATTCGGGCAATCTTTTCGCTACAACTCTCGCCAGCATATTGCATAGGATAGATCTCGATGGGATTCTGAGGAATGGGAGGACGATTCGTCCATATCTGACGCAAAGGATCGAAATTCGTACGAAGCGTGATGCCATTCTCCTTGCGCAGGTCGGCTATCAGCGCCTTCACCTCACTGGCAGAACTGCACCAGCCGTCGATGCCCACCTCCGTCCAGTCCTCGTAGGGATGTCTGTGAGCCGTGATCTCCTTACCCAACCACTGGGCGATGGTGGGTGTGCCTTCGATCTTCAGTTTCATCAACTGGAACCCCGTACCCTTCAACTGTTCCTCAGCAGCGAGGAAGTAGCGCGAGTCCGTCCAGAGGGCTGCCGCATCCAGCGTGACCACTGCCGTTCCTGCCGAGCCGTTGAAGCCCGAGATAAACTCACGTCCCTTCCAGTGGTCTGGGATATATTCGCCCTGATGGGGGTCTGTACTGGGGAAGATAAAGGCAGCCAGATGTTCGCGCCGCATCACCTCACGGAGGTCTTCTAATCGTTGACTGATCGTCATGTTCTTAGTTAATTGTAATTTCGACTTTACAAAGGTACAAAATTAGTGTTACAAATTGGAGGGATTAACACAGATTAATAATAAAAATCCAACTTATATGAGTTTTTTTCGTATCTTTGCAGCACTTTAAATATAACAAATTATAATAATACAATTATGGCATTTTTAACTGACGAGAAATTGGTGATTGTTGGTGCCGGTGGTATGATCGGTTCTAACATGGTACAGAGTGTGCTGATGCTAGGTCTTACGCCTAACATCAGTTTGTATGATATCTATGAGCCCGGTGTTCATGGTGTATATGATGAGATGTGCCACTGCGCCTTCCCTGGTGCAAACATCTCTTACACTGTTGACGCCAAGGAGGCTTTCACTGGTGCTAAGTACATTATCTCTTCTGGTGGTGCTCCCCGTAAGGAGGGTATGACCCGTGAGGACCTGCTGAAGGGCAACTGCCAGATCGCAGCCGACTTCGGTGAGAACATCAAGAAGTACTGCCCCGACGTGAAGCACGTGGTGGTAATCTTCAACCCCGCTGACGTGACCGCTCTGACCGCCCTGATCCACTCAGGTCTGAAGCCCAACCAACTCACTTCTCTGGCAGCGCTCGACTCTACCCGTCTGCAGCAGCAGTTGGCTCAGGAGTTCGGTGTTCGTCAGGACAAGGTGACTAACGCTTACACCTATGGTGGTCATGGTGAGCAGATGGCAGTATTCGCCAGCAAGGCCCTCATCGATGGCAAGCCCCTGTCAGAACTTCCCCTCTCTGCTGAGCGCTGGGCAGAGATCAAGCACATGACGACTCAGGGTGGTAGCAACATCATCAAGCTCCGTGGCCGTTCTTCTTTCCAGAGCCCCGCTTATCAGGCTGTGAAGATGATCGAGGGTGCCATGGGTGGCGAGCCCTTCAAGTGGCCTGCTGGTTGCTATGTCAACGCTTATGGCTTCAAGAACGTCATGATGGCTATGCCTACCGTTATCGACAAGGACGGTGTTCACTTCACCCAGCCCGAGGGTACTGCTGAGGAGATGGCTGCCCTGCAGGCTTCTTACGAGCACTTGCAGAAGATGCGCGACGAGATCATCTCGCTCGGTATCATCCCCGCTGTTGAGGAATGGGGTAAGGACAATGCAAACCTGTAAGAGGTATGGCTTTGATTAAGAGTTATCGCGGTCTCGCTCCCAAATGGGGGCGAGATTGCTATTTTAGCGAGAACGCCACGATCGTGGGCGACGTGACGATGGGCGACGAGTGCTCTGTATGGTTCAACGCCGTGGTGCGTGGCGACGTGGCCCCCATCACCATCGGTAACTGTACGAACATCCAAGACGGCTCGTGTGTGCATGTGACCTTCGAGACAGGGCCCACGCATATCGGCAACTATGTGACCATCGGCCATAACGTCACCGTCCATGCCTGTACCATCCACGACCATGCGCTCATTGGTATGGGCTCTACCCTACTCGACGGCTGTGAGGTGGGCGAAGGCTCAATCGTCGCCGCCGGTGCCCTCGTGCTGCAGAACACGAAGATCCCCGCTGGTGAGATCTGGGGCGGCGTACCCGCCAAATACCTCAAGCCCGTACGCCCAGGCCAGACGGACAATGCCGAGCACTACGTGGCCTACTCGAAGTTCTATCTCGAGGAAGGCGAAACGGAACCCACGAAGTTCTAAAGATTATCTGATCGTGGCGACGATGTACTCAGACTGGGTGCCGATGCGGAACTTACCACCCCAGAGACCGATGCCAGAAGTAACATAATATCGCGTGTTGCCACGCTGATACGGGCCCCATGAGCATTCATACTCATAATCCGTGATCCACGAGATGGGCCAAACCTGTCCGCGATGGGTGTGGCCACTGAGTTGGAAATCCACACCCGCCCTCTCTGCACGTTCCAGACTGTAGGGCTGATGATTGAGGACGATGATGTATGTTCCCTTGTATGGTACCACAAAATCTTCCACCGTTTTGCGGCGACGGTTCATCACGTCGTCGCGCCCTATGACAGTAATGGCACTGTCGATGACAACAGCCTCGTCAATGAGCAGACGAATGCCTGCATCCTTATAGAACTGCTGCGCCTCGGGTATTCCTGAGAAATATTCATGATTACCTAAGCAGGCATAGACGGGTGCCTTCAATCTGTGAAACTCCTCGGCCATCCGCTCCTCAAGCAACGGGCGCATACTGCCATCGATGATATCACCTGCTATCAGGATAAAATCGGGCTGTTCAGCATTCATCAGATCCACCCAGCGCGCCAGTTCTTTACGGGTGTTGTGATAACCCAGATGAAGGTCGGAGGCCATCACCACCTTGTACTCTCTAGGCAAGGGCTTCGACGACTTCAGTTCGAGCGGTACGCGTACCTTATTCTTATAATGGATATTCCCATAGAGGAAGATGCCAAAGATCAGTACGAAGATACCCAGCGCCATCTGCCAGTTATTGTAAAGCAGCGACTTGGGCACGAGACGGACGAGTCGCCCGAGGTCGAGCACGAAAAAGAGTATCACCAGATACATCATCACGAAGATCGACGAGGTGCCTATCTCGTAGGCCACCTGGGCAACGGGCAACGGCATGCCGTCGAACTTACGGCCGAAATTCAGGAACATCAGCAGGAAGCACATGACACCCAAGGCGATGATCAGCGACTTCCAAAGGCCAGAGAAAGGCAATATCACCCAAACATGCCATCCAATATAGACAATGGCAAGAATGGGCAGTAGCATGAACGACATCATCCACATATTTTTCATCTATTCAGTTATAATAGTGCAAAAATAGTAAAAAACGTGAATAACCCATTTTCAATTCACAATTATTTTGTACCTTTGCACGCCCATTAATATCTTTTAGCGAAATAACTAGACAAATGATGATTAAAAGAGCATTCATACTATGGATTAATATACTGTTGGCAGTCTGCACAGTCAACGGACAGAAAGAACGTGAGGTGCACATTCTTGCCACCAATGATATGCACGCCAATATTGATGCCTTCCCGCAGTTGGCGGCCATCGCTGACAGTCTGCGCGAACGCTACCCCTCACTGCTGATCTTCTCTGCAGGCGACAACCGCACAGGCAATCCTGCTAACGACATGTTCCGGATATCATCCTACCCGATGGTAGCCCTGATGAACGAGGTGGGCTTCGATGCCACAGCACTGGGCAACCACGAGTTCGACGTGAACTCCCTGCCCCCGCTGATGAGGTACTCTGGCTTCAGTTATATCTGTGCCAACATCTTCCCCTCAAAGGAGGCTGGATTGCACATCGTACCCACCAAGGTCTTTGATGTCGATGGACTCAAGGTTGGCGTCATCGGCGTGGTTCAGGTGAACGCCCAGGGGCGCCCTGACACCCATCCCGACAACGTAAAAGGCATCAGGTTTGCCCTGCCCAAGAACATCGTGGCACAGTATGAGGAGTTCAGCCGTCAATGCGACGCGACGATCCTGCTATCCCACATCGGCTACCAGGACGACATCGAGATGGCAGAGACCTATCCTTGGCTCGACCTGATCATCGGCGGACATACCCACACACAACTGACGGAAGATGAGCCCCTGCACAACGGTGTGCTGATCACGCAAAACAAGAACAAACTGCCAAAGGTGACCCACATCACCCTGACCATCAAGAAAGGGAAGGTTGTGGGCAAAAAGGCAGAATACATTGATGTCAAGTCATTTCCTGTCAAAAGCAGAATGGTTGAGGTGATGGTAGATTATTTCAGCAATAACCCGATGTTCAAGCGTGTGGTGGGCTATGCCGAGACACCCTTCAAGACCAAGGATGAACTGAACTACCTGATGTGCGAGGCGTTCCTCCATGAAGGACAGGCCGACATCAGCATCGTAAACAACGGTGGTGTGCGCCTTGACTCCCTGCCCGTGGGTGACATCACCATGCAGGATGTGCTCTCCATGGACCCCTTCTATAACGAGGCTGTGGAAATGCATCTGACAGGTGAGGAGATCCTCAAGATCCTGACCACCTACAGCCGTGGCTCACTGTATCATCTGCCACGGGTAGCGGGTGCCGTCTGTGAGGTAACGGTCGATAAGAACGACGAGCATAAAGACAGGCTGAAGAGCATCCGTCTGAAGACCTCCGACGGACAGGAGTTCGACATCCATAAGACTTACAAGGTGGTGACCAACAGTTATATGCAAAGTGCCTGCAAGTCTTATGTCAGCGATCCTGGCCACTCACTGAACATACAGACCTCCGTCATGCTCACTAACTATCTGGAAAGCTTGGGAGTGATCAAGTGCAAGGGCATGCAATACATGAAGGTCACGGAAGAGTAGCCGCCATCACCTTCTCAGTAGCTCCTGCCAACGACTGGACGAACTGTCCGGCCTTTTCGCCCTGTGCCTTCAGATAAGCAGCATCAGCAGCGAAACGGTCCATCTGGGCAGCAAACTCATCGTAGTTGTTGATCTCGAAACCACCATTCTTCTTCAGGCCCTGTGCCTCCTGGAACTTCTGGTTGTTGGGGCCGAAGAATACGGGTACATCCCAGACGGCTGCCTCCAACAGGTTGTGGATGCCCACGCCGAAGCCCCCACCCACGTAGGCGACATTGCCATAGTGGTAGATGCTAGACAACAGACCAAAACAGTCGATGATGAGCACGTCGGCCTCAGTCACCGATGCACCCTTCTCTGCGGCAGTATAACGAACGACCTTGCGACCTTCCAACAATGTCTCTATCTGTTTCAGATGATCCTCGTCAATGACATGGGGGGCGATGATCAGTTTCCAATCCGGATGCGCGTTATAATACTTGATGAAGATTTCCTCATCAGGCTGCCATGAAGAGCCAGCCACGAAGACTTTTGCGTCGTGTGCAAAAGACTCGACGATAGGCAATTGTTTGGCTGCCTCCTTGATTTGGAGCACACGGTCGAAACGAGTGTCACCAACGATCGTGACATTCGTGATGCCTATCTTAGCCAACAGATCCTTGCTCTGCTCGTTCTGCACAAAGAAATGCGTGAAGCAGTTGAGTACACGCCCATACTGACGGCCATACCACTTGAAGAACACCTGATCAGGACGGAAGATACTTGACACGCTATAGACGGGCACATGCCTGTGCTTCAGGATATGCAGGTAGTTGTACCAGAACTCGTACTTGATGAAGAACGCCATCACAGGACGGATCAGGCGAAGGAAACGGAGGGCGCTGACAGGGGTGTCCAACGGCAAGTAGCAGATGATGTCGGCTCCCTGATAGTTCTTCCTTACCTCATAACCTGAGGGCGAGAAGAACGTCAGCAGGATCTTATACTCCGGGTGGTCTTGGCGCAGGCGCTCCATCAACGGACGTCCCTGCTCGAACTCTCCGAGCGAGGCGGCATGGAACCATACATACTTTGCATTCGGATCCACCTTCTCCTTCAGGACCTTGAACGCAGCGCGCTCACCTCGCCACATCTTGCGTACCTTCTCGTTGAAGAGGCTGTAGATCACCACTCCAAGAAGATACACATATATGATCAGATTATATATCATCAGCCAAGCACTTCGATGGCACGTTTCATTCTGCGGATGGTCTCCTCCTTACCCAAGAAGGCCGAGATATCGAACATGCCAGGTCCCTTACCCTCACCCACGAGTGTCAGGCGCCAGGCATTCATGATGTTGCCAAGTTTATACTCCTTCTGTTCTATCCACGCGTGGACAATCTGCTCCTGGTTCTCAAGCGAGAAGTCGTCGATGCCCTCCAGTACGCCCATGAGTTCCGTCAACTGCTGGGCACTGTCCTCCTTCCAGCGCTTCTTCGCCGTCTTCTCGTCGTACTCAGTGGGAGCCTCGAAGAAGAAAGAGCACAGGGGCCACAGTTCCTTGACGAAACTGACACGGTCCTTCATCATCGCCGTCACGGCCACGACACGCTCCAGCGTCTCTTGCGGGCAGTGCTCCTTGACGATAGGGAAGAACAGGGCGGCAATCTCCTCTGCCGACTTCTTCAGGATATACTCGTGGTTGAACCAGATGCCCTTGTCGTAGGCGAACTTCGCACCAGCCTTCGAGCATTTCGTGATGTCGAAGAGCGGTACCAGTTCGTCGAGCGTGAACAACTCCTGTTCCGTACCGGGGTTCCAGCCCAGCAGGGCGAGGAAATTAATGACAGCCTCAGGGAAGTAGCCATCCTCACGATAGCCACGCGACACCTCACCAGTCTTAGGATCATGCCACTCCAGGGGGAATACGGGGAAACCCAGACGGTCACCGTCACGCTTCGAGAGTTTTCCCTTGCCATCGGGCTTCAGCAACAGGGGCAGATGGGCAAACTGCGGCATGGTGTCCTCCCAGCCAAAGGCCTGATAGAGCAGCACATGAAGCGGAGCACTGGGCAACCACTCCTCACCACGGATCACGTGGGAGATCTCCATCAGATGGTCATCGACGATGTTCGCCAGGTGATAGGTGGGCAACTGATCAGCACTCTTATAGAGCACCTTGTCGTCGAGGATGTCGCTCTTCACGCGCACCTCACCACGGATGAGGTCATTGACGAGCACCTCCTGTCCTGCCTCGATCTTAAAGCGAACCACATACTGCTTGCCGTCGGCGATCAACTGCTCCACCTCTTCCTTGGAAAGGGTCAGTGAGTTGCGCATCTGACTGCGGGTGTGGCAGTCGTACTGGAAGTTCTGTATCTCTGCACGCTTAGCCTCTAATTCCTCAGGAGTATCGAAAGCGATGTATGCCTTATCGGCATCCAACAACTGCTGCACATACCGCTTATAGATCTCACGGCGCTCGCTCTGACGGTAGGGACCCTTGTCGCCGCCGAAACTCACGCCCTCGTCGAACTGGATACCCAGCCACTTGAACGACTCGATGATATACTCCTCGGCACCAGGCACGAAACGGTTAGAATCGGTATCCTCAATACGGAATACCAGGTCACCGCCATGCTGACGGGCAAACAGATAATTATACAGGGCAGTACGCACACCGCCGATATGCAAAGCCCCCGTAGGACTGGGTGCAAAACGCACTCTTACTCTTCTTTCAGACATTGTTTTCGTTAATTTGCGTGCAAAGGTACAAAGAAAATTAAACATTAAAGATTAAAAATTAAAAATAATGTGTACCTTTGCCGCATAAAACTATAAATTTGAACAAAATGAGCAGTTTCAATGCAAAAAACGATATCACATGGCGCGATTTCCTCATCCGTCTGGCACTGATCATCTGCACCGTGGCCATTATCGTATGGCTGATGCCCAGAAGCAACTATGCCACCTTCAAGATAGAACAGGGCAAGCCTTGGGCCTATACAGATCTGAGTGCTCCATTTGATTTCCCTATCTACAAGAGTGATGAGGCGGTGAAGGCCGAACGCGACAGTCTGATGGAACTCTACGAACCCTACTATATTTACAACAATGATGTCGCAGGCAAACATATCCGACAATTTTATAAGGACTACAGCAACGGAATCCCTGGCCTGAGCAACGACTATCTGAGCATCATTGCCAACCGCCTGCGCAACTTCTATACCCAGGGCATCATGAACAGTTCGGAATATGCCCGCCTGCGTCAGGATACCACGCGCCTAATCCGCATCGTCAGTGGTAAGGATGCCTCCAGCCGTCAGATCACCAAGGTCTATTCCGTCATCACGGCCTATGAGCAGCTTTTCAACGACGAGACACTGTCCAAACACGCCGACGTGCTGCGGAAATGTAACCTCAACGACTATATCACTACCAACCTGACCTACGACAAAGAGCGCAGTGAAGCCAGTCTGAACGAGTTGCAAAACAGCATCCCTTTGGCCAGCGGTATCGTACAGCGCGGACAGAAGATCATCGACAGGGGAGAGATTGTCGATAAGAACACCTACAACATTCTGATGTCGTACATGAAAGAGACGGAGCGACGCGAGGAGAACCAACAGGGTGTCCTCAGTCTAACCATCCTCGGCCAGATAGTGTACGTCTTCATCATGATGACCATCCTGACCACCTATCTGACCCTCTTCCGTAAAGACTACTTCGAGAAGCCACGCTCGACGATCATGCTCTACCTGCTCATCCTGTTCTTCGTCGTATTCACTTCCCTGATGGTCAGCCACAGCGTGCTTCATGTCTATATCCTGCCTTACGCCATGGTGCCCATCTTCATCCGTGTGTTCATGGACTCACGTACGGCCTTCACGGCACACACGACCATGGTGCTCATCTGTGCCATCATCCTCCAGCACCCCCTGGAGTTCATCGCCGTGGAAATGGTGGGCGGCGCTGTAGCCATCTTCTCGCTCAGGGAACTGTCCAGCCGTTCCCAGTTGTTCTGGAGCGCCGTCATCATCACGGGATCCTGTGCACTGACCGACCTCTCTCTTGAATGGATACAGGCCAGCGATATCACCAAGATCAACTTCAGCAGGATCCACTATCTTGTCATCAACGGTCTGCTACTCTTCTGCTCTTATCCCCTGCTCTATCTGATCGAGAAAACCTTTGACTACACGTCGAACATCACGCTCATCGAGCTCTCCGACATGAACAAGACGCTGCTCCGCAAGATGAGTGAGGTGGCACCAGGCACCTTCCAGCACTCCATCCAGGTGGGTAACCTCGCCGCCGAGATCGCCAACAAGATCGGCGCCAAGAGCCAACTCGTGCGCACAGGTGCCCTGTACCACGACATCGGCAAGATCGTCAACCCCATCTACTTCACCGAAAACCAGTCGGGCGTGAACCCGCATGAGAAAATGGGGTCCATCGACAGTGCCCAGATGATTATCAGCCATGTGACGGAGGGTATCAAACTGGCTGAGAAGTACAACCTGCCCAATACCATCAAGGACTTCATCTCCACCCATCACGGACAGGGTAAGACCAAATACTTCTATGTGCAGTACAAGAACGCCCATCCCAACGACGACATCGATGAACTGCTCTTCACCTACCCAGGGCCCAACCCGTTTACCAAGGAACAGGCCATCCTGATGATGGCCGACACCGTGGAGGCTGCCTCGCGCTCACTGCCCGACTATACGGAGAAGAGCATCCGCGAACTGGTCAACAAACTCATCGACGCCCAGGTGACGGAGGGTTATTTCCGTGAATGCCCGATCACCTTCCGCGACATCGCATACGCCAAGACCGTGCTCATCGAGAAACTGAAGACCATCTATCACACCCGTCTCTCATATCCGGAACTGAAGAAGTGAAGAGCGAAAACTCTGCACAAATGTGCTAAAAGTGTGCACGTTCTTGCACAAAATTGCACATCTGTGCAGGTTTCTGTGCATTTTCCGTTAAATATCGTTAACTTTGTGTGCGCAAACATAACAGTTTGCAACAATAAGCCTACCTTTGCAGCCGATTTAGCAAAAAATTGTTTAAAGGATATGAAAAAAATCGCTTTTTTGCTCACCAGCGTGATGCTGGCCACAGCAACAACCGCCACGGCAGGTGGCATCTTAACCAACACGAATCAGAGTATTGACTTTCTGCGCAATCCTGCGCGCGACGCAGCCATCGGCCTCGACGGTGTCTATAGCAACCCCGCTGGTGTCGCCTTCCTCCCTGAGGGTTTCCATCTCGGCTTCAACTGGCAGTACGCCCATCAGACGCGTACCATCACCAGCACGAACCCCGTCTTCGCCCTGGGTCGCAAAAACGACGGCAACAGTACCAAGATCTTCGAGGGTGTGGCCGATGCCCCCTTCATCCCGTCGCTGCAGGCAGCCTATAATAAAGGTGACTGGAGCATCCAGTTCAATTTCTCCGTACCTGGTGGTGGAGGTAGTTGTGAATTTGCCGACGGTCTCGGCTCCTTCGAGAGCGTGGTGGGCAGCATCGCCAACCAGTTGAAAGGCCTCGACCAAATTGCCACAGCCCTCGGCCAGACAGCCCCTGGCGTGAGCGGCTACGACATGGACGGCTACATGCAGGGGCGCCAGTACTACTTCGGCTTCCAGCTCGGTGCTGCCTATAAGATCCTGCCCGACCTCTCTGTCTATGGCGGTCTGCGCCTGCTCTACGGCACAGCCACCTATAAGGCCAAGATCAGCAATATCCAGGTGAAGACTGCCAACGGATACGTCGATTTCGGCAGTTTCCTGCAGTCAGCCACGGCCATGGTCGATGGTGGTATCACATACGTCAATAGCAGTCTGGAGCAGGTCAATGCAGGTATCGCCCAGTACGAGGCAGCCGGTGTGGCCGCCCCTGCTGAACTCACCGCCATGAAGGCCCAGCTCGAAGGCTCTGCCGCCCAACTCGATGCCACCAGCGGTAGTCTGAACCAGCTTCAGAAATATTCCGAGGGTGTGAACCTGCTCTGTAACCAATGGAGCGTTGGCGTCGCCCCCGTCCTCGGCATCGACTACCGTGTGGGACCCTTCAACTTCGCCGCCAAGTACGAGTTCAAGACACAGATCCACATGGAGAACGAATCCACGGTGAACAAGGCCAGTGAGATCCCCGCCGTCAACAAGTTCCGTGACGGTGAGAAGATCGACGAAGACATCCCTGCCCAGTTGGCCGTCGGCGCCATGTGGAACATCACCGACGCCATCCGCCTGAACCTCGGCTACCACCATTTCTACGATAAGAATGTCCGTTGGTACAACAACACCCAGGACTTGCTCGACGGTGGTACCAACGAATATCTTGGCGGTGCTGAGTGGGATGTTACCAACAAACTCACCATCTCCGCAGGTGCCCAGGCCACGCGCTACCAGTTGACGGACGCCTACATGAACGATATGTCGTTCGTCGTCAACAGCGTCAGCTTCGGCTTTGGCTTCAACTACAAAGCCACCGACAAGATCACGCTGAAGGCCGCCTACTTCCAGACGAACTACGAGGACTACGACCGCGTCACCTCGCGTGAGCCCCTCATCAGCGACTCCTTCACCCGTACCAACCGCGTGCTGGGCATCGGCTGCGAAGTCGCACTGTAAGTGTGCTCAAAGGCGAGGCGAGTTTCGTTCGTAACTCAGTACTTTAGACGATTACTTCGCTGGAGTAACGGCTTTACTCCAGCGAAGTAATTCCGTTACTCCAATGAAGTAATCGCAAGAAGTAAGGCAGCGTGGGCGAGGAATACGCTAGAAAATCCATCAGGTACGACGATGATACAGTTAACAGATATGACACGGATAAGACACAGATAAATCACGGATAATTACGCTTTAATCCATTGATAATCAGACAAAATCACGGATACACGGATAAATTTCATATTTTTGCTTATTGGACAGGGCTCTGCAAGCAGTTAAAAACATCATTTTCGTTATTTTTTTCTTAATTACTTGGAACTTTCGGAAATATTTCATATATTTGCGACCGATAAGAATATTGTAGAACCATCAAACAAACTCGCCTATGGTAACATAGCCAAGAAGTAATAAACAAAATACATTGAAGCGTCCGCTGAATCTTGTTCTAGAAATTCGCCAAATTTCAAAAACCTACAAGAGTAAAGTAGATGGTTCACGCCTGAAGGCGTGGGCATTACTCGTTTAAGTAGGTTGGGTGTTTGGCGATACCTCTAGAACGTAAGCGAAGTAATTTGCTCACGTTCTTTTTTGTATCTATTCAAACGAGATATTCAAACGATTTAATAACTAAATAACAAAAACAATTATGAAGAAGATCTATTTCCTATTCCTTTTGGCGTTCCTGCCATTATTGGCAAGTGCGGATCCCGTAGAGATCAATGGCATTTATTACAATCTCATTTCTAAAGGTAAGATTGCCGAAGTGACAAAGAATCCAAACGACGGCTCATATTCGGGCTCATATTCTGGAAAGGTTGTTATCCCAAAGACGGTTACTTATAAAGATGTTAAATACAGTGTAACATCCATTGGAAATGCTTTCGCGTATTGCAGTGGCCTGACCTCTGTGACCATTCCCAACAGCGTGACATCCATTGGCAATTTGGCTTTCGGTGGTTGCAGCAGCTTGACCTCTGTGACCATTCCCAACAGCGTGACGAATATTGGAGGCTGTGCTTTCAATGATTGTACCAGTTTGACCTCCATAACCATCCCAAATAGTGTGACATCTATTGGATGGGGTGCTTTCGGTGGTTGCAGCGGCTTGACCTCCGTAATCATCCCCAACAGCGTAACTTCTATTGAAGAAGGAGCGTTCTCTGGTTGCAGCAGCTTAACTTCCGTAACTATAGGCAGCAGCGTTACAAATATTGAAGGATTGGGTGATGATGGTACGGAAGAACCCACTTTCTGGGGTTGTAGCAGTCTTAAATCTATCATTGTAGATGATGGAAATACGGTGTATGATTCACGTGAAGGTTGCAATGCCATTATCAGGACGAGTGACAACAAGTTGTTACAAGGTTGTAATAAGACCATCATTCCCAACAGCGTGACGTCCATTGGTGACCAAGCTTTCTGCGGATTTAGTGGCTTGACCTCTGTGACCATTCCCAACAGCGTGACATTCATTGGCAATTGGGCTTTCGATGGTTGCAGCGGCCTAACCTCCGTGACCATCCCCAATAGTGTGACATCCATTGGCGTTGCTGCTTTCGCCGGTTGCAGCAATCTGACTACCGTTATGATTGGCAATGGAATACAAAAAATCGAACATAGTAATTTCTCAGGCTGTAAAGAGTTGGCAGATGTCTATTGTTATGCAGAGAATGTACCAAATACATATACTAATTTTGTTAACTCATATATTGAATATGCGACGCTCCATGTACCTGTGGGAAGCATAGATGCTTACAAGGCAAAAGAACCTTGGAGCAAATTCAAGAGCATAGTAAAGATAGCAGCTAAGGTTAAACTCGACAAATCCGAGACTATCATCGAGAAGGGCAAGACAGTGACACTCAATGCAACTGTCACTCCTTCGACATTGTTAGACAAGAGCGTAACATGGAAGAGTTCGAACAAGAAAGTTGCTACTGTAACTGAAGATGGTGAGGTAAAGGGCATCAAGGCTGGCACGGCCACGATTACCTGCACTTCCAAGATGTCTGGTACAAAGGCCACCTGCAAAGTGACCATTATTGATGGTAATGTCAGCCTAGACAAGAACGAGGTTACCCTTGAGAAGGGCAGCACGGTGACGCTGAAAGCCACGGTCTATCCAGAGACGTTGGAAGACAAGAGCGTCACATGGAAGAGTTCGGATAAGAGTATCGCCACAGTAACTACTAAAGGCAAGGTGAAGGGTGTCAAGGCTGGCACAGCCACCATCACTTGCACTTCCAATGCAACAGGCTTGAGTGCAACTTGCAAAGTGACTGTCATCAATGGTACTGTTACTCTCAACAAGACTGTAGCCTATCTCGAGAAGGGCAAGACGACAACGCTAAAGGCTACGCTCACTCCCACGACTTTGGAGGACATGAGCGTAACATGGAAGAGTTCGGATAAGAGTATTGCCACTGTGACGAGTAAAGGCAAGGTGAAGGGTGTTGGCTATGGCACAGCCACCATCACCTGCACCTCCAATGCCACAGGCGTAAGTGCTACTTGCCAAGTGACCGTTGGTAAGGTGGTCATCAACATTTCTGAGGTGACTCTGAAGAAAACCAGGACGATGTCGCTGAAAGCCACGATCTATCCCACAACTGTGACAGACAAGAGCGTAACGTGGACGAGCTCAGACACGAAGGTTGCCACAGTGACGAGCAGTGGTAAGGTGAAGGGCATCTCAGCTGGCACAGCCACCATCACGTGCACCTCAGTCGCAACCGGTCTGAAGGGCACCTGCACAGTGACAGTATTGGCCACCTCTGAATCTCGTTCCGTGGATGGAAATGACGACAACGTGACAGGCATTAAAGACTTGGAGGAGAATTCTGTCGCCACAGAGCCCTACGATGTCTATGACCTAAATGGCCGCAAGGTGCTCAATCAGACAACTTCGCTCGACGGTCTGCCAGCAGGCATCTACATCGTCAATGGCAAGAAACTGCTGAAGAAGTAATTCTTTGATCTACAACGGATCTACGTCGTAGTAGATCTGTAGCGAGGAGTAGCGCTTGTCTTGCAGCATCTGCTGCTGGGCAAGCGCTAAGTATTTGCGCACGTCGGCCATGTTCAGGCCGAGTTCAAGTTTCAGCACGAGTTTACGGATGGAGAGCGACTTCACCTTGGCGACGGAGGGCTTATCGGGACCAAGGACACGCGTGCCGAACCACTGGCGCAGACGGCTGGAGAGTTCGACACCTGCCGTCTCGACAAGGCTGTCTGTACGATGTTTCAGATAGACATCGATGAGACGGTAATAAGGCGGATAATGGAACTGCTGGCGCTCGGCTATCAGCGAACGGTAGAAAGCGGGATAATCGTTGCGCACCACCTGATGGATGAGCGGCAGATCGGGGCTCTTGGTCTGGAGGATGACGAGGCCGCGCTTGCCCTTGCGCCCTGCACGGCCGCTGACCTGTGACATCATCATGAAGGCATGCTCGTAGGCGCGGAAGTCGGGATAGTTGAGCATGGTGTCGGCGTTGAGGATACCCACCACGCTGACCTTGTCGAAGTCAAGACCTTTGGAGATCATCTGCGTACCGATGAGCAGATTGGTACGCCCTGCGGAGAAGTCGCTGATGAGCCGTTCGTAGGCGTTGCGGCTGCGCGTGGTGTCGAGATCCATACGGGCGATGCGGGCCTCAGGGAAGATGTCGTGCACCTCGGCCTCGATCTTCTCCGTGCCGTAGCCACGTGTCTGCAACTCCTTACAGCCACAGGCGGGGCACTCCGTCGGCACCTGATAGACATAGCCGCAGTAGTGACAGGTGAGTTGGTTGAGATTACGGTGGAACGTCAGCGAGACGTCGCAGTGCTGACAATGGGGCACCCACCCGCACTGCTTGCACTCGATCATCGGAGCGTAGCCGCGACGGTTCTGGAAGAGGATGGCCTGTTCACCACGTTCCAGGGCCTCACGCACCTTATTTAATAAGAGGGGCGAGAAGGGACCATGCATCATCTTACGGTGCTGCAGATCCTTGATATCGACCACCTGGATCTCGGGCAGTTCGATGCCCTTGTAACGCTGGAAGAGTTCGACGAGACCGTATTTGCCTGTTTTCGCGTTGTGATAGGTCTCGAGGGATGGCGTCGCCGTGCCGAGGAGCGTCTTCGCCCCAAACATCTGCGCCAACATGATGGCCGTGCTACGGGCATGGTAGCGGGGCATGGGATCCTGCTGCTTATACGAGGTCTCGTGTTCCTCGTCGATAATCACCAGTCCAAGGTTCTGGAAAGGAAGGAAGACGGCACTGCGGGCACCAAGGATCACGTCGTATGGATTCTGGGAGAGCTGTTTCTGCCAGATCTCCACGCGCTCGGCATCGGAATACTTGGAGTGGTAGATGCCCAGACGGTTGCCGAAGACGTGCTGGAGGCGCTGCATAATCTGCACCGTCAGCGCGATCTCAGGCAAGAGGTAGAGCACCTGCTTCTTCTGTTCTAATGCCTGACGGATCAAGTGGATATAGATCTCGGTCTTGCCACTGGAGGTGACACCGTGGAGGAGGGTGACGTTCTTGTGGAGGAAAGAGAACTGGATCTGGTTATAGGCGTCCTGTTGGACGGCACTCAGAGGTTTGATGTTCTCCAAATGGGGTTCGCCGCCATGGTTCAGACGACCTACTTCCTGTTCGTAGGTCTCGAGGAGTCCGCGCTTCACCAAGGCGGTGACCGTCGCCAAGGAGTGGCCTTGGTTCAGCAGTTCGTCGCGGGTGATGTCCCCCTGTGAGGAAAGGGTCAGATAGTCGATGAAGGCTTTCTGCTGAGAGGGAGCGCGCTGGAGCATGTCAAGGGCGATATGGAGCGCCTGCTCGTTGCGGAACTTGGACGTGAGACAGATATAGGTCTCTGTCTTGGGACGATAGCCATCTTCGGCCTTCAGTCCTGCAGGGAGGGCAGCCTTATAGACCTCGCCAATGGGTGACATGTAATAGTCGGAAATCCACTGCCAGAGGCGAAGTTGGGAGGCGAGAAGGATGGGGGTAGCATCAAGTACCTGAAGGATGGGCTTGATCTGGGACACACAGGGGACAGTCCCGTGTGTCGAGGCAACGATGCCGACGTAGGTTTTGTTGCGGCCGAAGGGAACCAGGACACGACAGCCAACGACAACCTGCCGCTCCAACTCGGACGGAACGGAATAAGTGAACACGCCGTCGAGAGGAAGCGGCAGGATGACGTCGATATACAATTATCGTTTTATAAATTTACTATTTAGAAATAAACGGCAGCACCAATCTGCCAGGCGCTGTTATGAGTATCAACGTCCTTATAGCCCGTGAACTCACCAGACTTACCTGCGGCGAGGTTATAGGTGAAGCCGATCTCCAGATGCTTCATCAGATAGAAACCTGCGCCAAAGTTGATGCTCAGGTTGGCGTCCTTCAGGCGATACTCACCGACCTCCGTGTCATACACTTTGTCGCTGACAGGGAAACCGAACTGAGGACCTACTGCCAGATAGAGGCCTGCCTTACTGCCAAGACCGATGTTATAACGGGCGTTGACAGGGATATTCAGCGATTTCTGCTTGATATCAGTATCCTCGACCTTTGCACTGCGCTGGTCGTATAGAGCGGCGATATCCACACCAAAGCCCAAGGGCAGGGAGATCTTCACTGTTGGGCCAATATAGAAACCCGTCTGGTTATCGGACTCTATGACATCCTTGCTGAACGTCATATTCGTGATGTTCAGACCGCCCTTCACACCAAACTTCACACCCTGTGCCTGAGCCGTCATCGTCACGGCTGCGAAGAGCACAACTAAAGTCAAACTTTTCTTCATGATTGATCGTATTTATTATTACCGCTGCAAAGATACGAAAAAAGAGCGAATGAACGCTCTTTTTTTCTATTTTTTCCTTGTCAGTCCCCAAATTAGTGTCTCTGACGACGTACGGTGACACGCGCCGAACCACTACTTGAAGAACTGCTACTACTGCTCTTCGGCTTGCTGGCCTTTGCCTTCGTGGTCTTCGTCTTCGCAGTCTTAGTCTTCGTGGCTTTCACGTCCGACTTGGCGATATTGTCGAGCGAGTCTTTCTTCTCGGGGTCGCCAAAGATATTCTTGCGGAAGGCCTCCAGTTCTTTCTCTATCCGCATCTGTTCAGTAGAGAGTTTGGTGGTGTCACCGTCACAGAGCTGCATCAGGGTTTTGCCCTGCGCGTTATTCGTCTTATAGATCTTGCCACGGTACATATTGAGCGTGAAATAATCGTCCATCGACATCGTAGCGGCATTATTCAGACTGCTCGTCATCACCGTCTGACGGGTAAGGAACGGTTCCAAGTCGCTGTACTTCACCCAGAAGAGCGGATATTGTGTAGCCTCTCCGCCAAAGTCGTCATCACGCATCATCACAGGACAGAGGGCCAGCACCTTGATATGGAACGAGGCGTTGGCCTGATCGTAATAGGCACTCTCCTTCAGGTAATACTTCCGAACTTCAGAGGAGGGAATATCGCTGTTATCGACTTTCAGTTTCCCGTCTTGTTCCTCATAGAAGATATGGTAGTTATCGAGGATGGTCTTCATCTGAACCTTCGCCTCATCCGTAAACACATCGCTGCCATCCGTCGGATATTCATAGACGGGGATATAGCCATTCTGTGCCAGTTTGAAGATATAGGTAAAGAGGTTCACATCCTTGCCCTGGGGCTCTACAGGATAATAGAGACCAGAATTCTCATCCTTCGTCAGATCGATCTCACGATAGATATCACGCCGCCACACCACCTCCTCTGGCATATCCACTGCCGTCGGGAAAGATATCTGTGCCCGCATGCTCATTGCCGACGAGGGGCTTTTCTTCTGCGGCTGCTGCTGTAACCACTGTGGTTTGCGCTCCTCTTGTTGGAAACGGCGCTGCATAGGCTGGGCCTGTACCGCACCAGCCATTAGCACTATCGTCAATAAGAACAATACTCTTTTCATATCATCTACAAACTATAAACATTCAACTATAAACTCTACTTCACAATGATCTCCATCGGGTTCTGGAGCGTTCGCGTCAGTCCATCTGGGCCTACCACCGTCACACGGGAAATATAGAAACGACGGTTGCGCGCCAACTTACGGAAGGTTTCTTTCTGGCGACTGGAGAACGAGGCACCCTCCGAGGCCATCGGCACGGCATTACCCATATTGTCGAAGAACACGGTCTCGAACGACTGCACACGGAAACCAATGTCGAGGATACCATCATCGATGGCGGCCCCGATGGCATCGGCTGCCACCAACTGTGACTTGGCCAGACCACCGCCCTTGTAGCGGGTGGGATTACCGTGCTCATCCTTCATGGCGATATATGGCGTGGGGTCGGGCAACTTACGCACACGGAAGGTGTATTGTCCCATCTGCTGGGCACGACCTGTGTTTGTCGAGACCACTGTGATGGTAGCATTCTCGCCAATCTTGGAAGGACGGGCAATGTACTTACCAGGACCTACGGGCTGGAGGGTGCCGTTGGTCATCGAAGCCTGCACCTTCGTCAAGGGCACGCCAGGCACACTGACGCTGATGGGGTTGTTATAGCCCGCATACAGCATATTCATCAGGTCGGCAGACACTGTAGCACTGGGATCCACCACCGTATATTTCTGTGAGAAATCACGACGGATACGTTCGCCATTGCCGTTCACGGTCTCCAGATAGCCTGCGAGCGTGAAGTCTCCCGTGGCACCACAGATGCGCTCATAGAGATTATCCTGGAGCGCCACTTTCTGATTACCTATATAGATATCAGGCACTTGCGTCGTATCCACGGCAGCCATCACGATATGGGCTGAGAACTTATCACCACGGACAATCGTCTGGGAGTTGGGGATCACAAAGGCCTCGAGGGCGTTCACACGGATATCCTTCACGTCGATATTCTGTACCAGCGTGTGGAGCACCTCACCCTCTGCATAGCGCACGTCGCTCTGCAACTTCGAGAGCAGAGTAACGGCAGCCGCAGCGGGCATCGACTCAAACATATATTCCTGCCAGTTCTTGCCCATCGTCATGGCATTCTTGGGAATCTCGGTGGTCAGGTTACTGGCAATAAGTTGCTTCTGTTTCTCGTCTGTCACCATCTTCAGCATCCGCTGACGGAAGGAGTTGATGGCATCAAAGAGTTCCTGTCCGCGTCCGCCACTGATTGAGAGCATCACCTGAGTGGCAGCCTCAAGGTCTTCTTTGTTGCGGATATTCTGTGGATCGCCGTCCTTGCCGTCAGCCTCCTGTACGATGGCCAGTTTCAGGTCTGCCGCGAGGTTATAGAGCGAGTCGCTCATCTGGCGCACCCGTTGGGCACGGTCGTACCACATCTTCACCTTCTGGGGGTTGGCCTTCATCTGAGTGTCGAAGTCCTCATAGATGGCCAGATTCTCCTTCGCCGAATTGCCTGTCGTTCGGCTCAGACTCTCCTCCACGATGGAGAAGCCGTTGAGCACCTCCGTGGAGACATTCAGCGCGAGCATGGCCATCAAGACGACATACATCAGATTGATCATCTTCTGGCGCGGTGATACGGGTCTTTTCCTGATTGCCATCTTCCTATACGTTCAACTTGGCGGTCATCGCCTCAATCATACGGGCGTAGATCTTATTCAGTTCCAGGATCTGAGCCGCCATCTTCTTGGTCTGTTCGTTGATCTCGTCGATGGTACCGATCTGTGCACTGGCACTCTTCAGTTGCATCTCATAGACCTTTGTGATGCCTGTCAGCGTACGGTTCAGATTCTCCATCTCCTCAGAGTCATGTGCCAAACGCTCGCTCTGGGTAGAGACACGGGAGAGCATCTCTGTCAGGCGCTTCAGTTCATCCACATAGTTGGTGGTTGCTTCTTCAAGTTCGGGATTGATCGGGAGCACACCGCTTTCGGCTATTCCGGAAACGGCAGGACCTCCAGACACCGTTACTACTGATGAAGACACAGCGGCGATAGCCTCCGTATCCACGACAGGTGCATCTTCAACCGAAGGTATCGGCATACTGCCACCAGTGCCACCACCAATAATCACGGTTCCACCGCCACCGCCGCCACCAATGACAATAGTGCCGCCGTTACTACTACCACTTCCCTCATTGTTTCCTTCAATGATTCCTTCAATGTTTCCTTCGATAGCGCTGCCTGCCCCACCGACATTACCCACCACAGTAGCACCTGGATGAACATCCAGTTCCATTCCGTCGGCCGTCTTGTCGAAGGGACGGTCAAAGGCAGAGATAAAGAACACGAACACCTCTGTTCCCATACCAAGGAACAGGAAGAAGTTGGCTCCTGGTAGGTGTGTCAACTTGAAGAGCGTACCCAAGATCACAATCGAGGCACCCCAACTGTAGGCGTAGTTCAGGAAAGTCTGGCCAGGCACGCTGTCCATCCATTTCTGAAGCCTATATACGAAATTTAACTTGCTATATGTTGTCATGTTGTTATTGGACGATTGGACTATTTAACAATTTCACGATCGAGCTATTTTTTCTTTGCCTTCTCACTGGTGGTGTTCGCCAGGCTGCGCACACAGCGGAAGCCGATGTATGAACGCGGCTGGTTCTGATACTCCGAGGAACGCCAAGCCGAACGGATATACGACTCAGGATCCTTCCACGAGCCGCCACGCACACTCTTCTTCTTCAGACGGTAGGGATCCTCGATGGCGGCATTATACTTCAACTGTGGATTGATATCGTTCATGGCATCAACACCCGCCTCGGTATAGACCGTACTGGTCCACTCTGCCACGTTGCCCGCCATATCGTACAAGCCATTGCTATTAGCAGAATAGATGCCCACACGACTGGTAATCAGGTTGCCGTCCTTGGTATAGTTACCGTCGTCGGGCTTGAAGTTGGCATAGAAGCAGCCCTTGCCACTGGCCACGTCCTCATTATCCCATGGGAATTCATTCTGATCCTTGCCACGGGCAGCGTATTCCCACTCCGCCTCTGTCGGCAGACGATAGCGCTGCACGAAACGAGCTGCAGGACCGAGTCCCTTCAGCAGGTATTCCGTACGCCAGGCACAGAAAGCATTGGCCTGCTCCCATGTCACACCCACAACCGGATAGTCGTTATAGGCGGGATTAGAGAAGTAGTAGCGCATATACATCTCATTGTCGGCATTGGGAAAGTCGTTCACCCAACAGGTGGTATCAGGGAATACGTTAACGATATAGGTATTCAGGAAATCCCACGGGCCTGTCAGCTGACGGTTGATTGTCTCCCTGACGATCTTTCCCTCGTCATCGACATAGGCGGTGTCCTTGGATATCCATACTTGTTCGTTAGGATCGACAGTAATGTCTGTGTTCAGGTTACGTTCCTGTGGGTTGAGACGATTACGGCGCAGGGCTGCGGCTGTATAGTCGTAAACCTCGTAACGGTAGTTCATCTGGCGGTAGTCGAGCATCTTCTCGCCTGTGACAGGATTGGTCACATAGAGTCCGTCGATGATTTCCTGTTCATCCTCACTGGGCTTACGTGGCAGGGATTTCTTCCAATTGATAAAACTGCCGATCTCCTCTCCATCCTTATCCGTCTTCACCGTCTTATAGGTCTCGTCGATCTCGGCCAGACGTTCACGGAGGATAGAGTCGCGCACGTAATAGACGAACTGACGGTACTTGGAATTTGTCACCTCTGTCTCGTCCATCCAGAAGCCTTCGACGGAGATGTCCCTCACGGGCGTATTCTTACCCCAGAGACTGTCCTGCTTATCAATACCCATCTTCAGATGCCCCCGCTTCACCAGTGTCATGCCATAGGGCGTGGGCTCGGTAAACGTCCTGCCTCCCGTACCTGTCACCTCACCACCGCCTGATGTGGCTATCTTGCTGCCAAAGCAACCAGTCAAAAGAATGAGAAATGAAGATACTGAGAGAATGAGAAATGCCCTTTGTGTCACTCTCTCTCTTCTTCTCTTTCTCACTTCCATTTCCATTCTTGTTTTCATATCATATCTTATTTTCTTCATTTCTCATTCCCTTAATCTCTCATTTTCAGAGAATTCTCACGCTCTTATGCAGGTTACGGCCTTTCTTGTACAGGTTCAGCTCCGTCTGATAACCTACAAACAGTTCATGACTCCCATTGCCTATACTGATGGCCGAAGTATAAACCTCATAACTATACCCCACCCTGATGCCGCGGATATCTCCGCCGACCTGCACTGTGATGGAGTTGGTCGGACTATATGACAGTCCTGCATACATCACCCTTTTCTCATGGGTATATATCAATCGTCCCGATACATCGGCGCGATAGGCTACGCCATCAGTCCGTCCCAAAACAGAGGTCTGTATGGATAGAAACGGATTTTTCAGCTGAATATTGTATCCGCCCGTCAAATAATAAGAAGAAGAAACTGCGAGTTCGTTCTTGTCACCCAGTTCCACAGTAGGAGAATTCAAGTGTAACGCCGAGATGCCAACATACCAATTGCGATGCTTATAATAGATACCTGCTGAAATATCGAATCCAGTGCCGTTGGTGGAAGAACTGGTGAAAGCCGGATCGTTGGAATCTTCCAGTTCCACATTCGACCCATCAAAAGTCTCACTCAGCATACTCAGTTGTACGCCCAAACTCAGTTTACCCCCCAACAAACGGGGTTGATAGGCATATTGCAAGCCTATGCGTTTATGGGAGAACAGACCGACATTGTCATTGATAAACTGGACACCTGCAGCATGATAGGACTTCAGGGCATAAAAAGGCATGTCGGCAGCCACGTACATTGTATTCGGATTATGCTCGAAACCAGCCATCTGAAGTGCGTAGGCCGCAGCCACATTCAGTTTCGACTCCTTACCCACTGCCGCAGGGTTGAAAGAGGGCTCCATCGCCCAGTAATGGCCAAAAGACACATCGTACTGTGCCCTGGCCGCCAATGCAGTCAGAGTCCATAATATAACTATGGGAATACGTCTCAACACCTCTTAATAACGTATTCCCATCAGTTTTATTGCATGACTTGGATTTCCTGCTATGACTTATGGTCGTATGGACAATTGCCCGACACTCACATCACCTGAGCCACTTTTCTCTTTAGAAAAGCGTTTCACCTCGCCCTTGAGAGTGATGTCGCCAGAGCCTCTAAGTTCACATGTCACGGCATCACAGTTCTGGCAGAAAGAGGCGTCAATATCGCCTGAGCCTTTCAGGGCAAGACGGGTATCAGCAGTGTTCCACAGATGGAGTCCTATATCGCCCGAGCCGATAAGAGAGGCGGAAAGATCTTTGGTATCTAAACGGTCAAGGTCAATATCGCCAGAGCCGATAAGTTCCACTTCACAACGGTCGCAGATGATATCCTTCACGTCGATGTCACCCGAGCCACGAAGCAGGATGTCCATCTTGTCGGTATCTATGCGCTGTTTGCTGATAAAATCGCCAGAACCGTTCAGGCGGATGCCTACGAGATCAGGAGAAGTCACATAGACGGCCAATTCGTCATCATCACCCAACTGGATATTAACTATGCCCAACTTTCCCTTATTACGGATTACCAACGTCTTACCATCCACCTCTGTCAAAATATTCTTCACCAACTCCTCAGGACCCTTCACCTTGACAGAGAAAGAGTCTGCCTGTGTATAATAGACCGTGGGAGAGCCGTTGATCTCTATCTCCTCGAATCCCTTCAACTGTCGTTGCTCCGTAGTATAATTCCCACCAAGCAATGTCTGCTCTCTCCAGCAACTCACACAAGACGTTATCGTGATGGCTAAAACCATCATCATAACACCACTCACAACAAATTGTACTTTCCTCATAATCATTTTCTTTTGTTTTGTTACTTTTGTCTATTAGACGAAAACAAAACGGAAAAAGTTGCAGACTATCAAAAAAATCGCCACATGTGCCGTCAGCCCAATGGCAGATCCACCCAGAAGAAAGAGCCCTTACCCACATGGGAATCAACACCGATAGTACCGCCAAGGCTGGTGGCGTGGGACTTGGCAACAGACAGTCCTAATCCCGTACCAGGAATATACTCGTCGAGTTTGACAAAACGATCGAAGATCTTCGTCTGATCCGCCTCGGGAATACCTTTACCCGTATCTTTTACCCAGATACGCACATGGTCGCCTTCCTGCAGGTCGTAGCCTAATGTGATGCAACCTTTCTGCGTGAACTTTACGGCATTTTGCATCAGATTGTCCATAATCTCCGCCAGTTTGGACACATCGGTAGTGATCATCAGCTGAGTATAAGGATACTGAGTGACAAGTTTCACATGCTGCTGGTCAATAACTGCAGCATGAGTTTTGACAATATCATTCAGTAACTGCACCAAATCAGTTTGCGACTTAACGAGATTCTTAGCCTCGGCTTCGACCTTCGACATACTTACCAGACCGTCGATAATACGCAACAATTTACGGTTGTTGTTCTGTATCTCACCGATGAGCTGGTTACGGTCTTCCTCGCTCTCGACAACAGGTAACAGATCTGCGAAGCCCACGATGGCATTCAGTGGCGTACGGATCTCATGACCCATATTCGCCAGGAAGGCCGTTTTCAGACGGTCACTCTCTTCGGCCTTATTACGGGCATTGATAAGGTCGGCTTCCAATTTCTTTCGTTCGTCGATACGCATGGAGGTACCCACGACTTTTGACGGATTACCCTCGGCATCACGGTCAGCGATGATGGCAAAACTCTCCTCCCAATACGTCAGACCAGTATTGCCAGACCTCACACGATACTGCTGATGGTAGAAATTGCTGCGGCCAGAACAGATATCATCGATTGCCGTCATGATGCGCTGGACATCGGACTTCTCTATCATCTCGTACAACAATGCCACGTGAGACTCCGGCGACGGCACCAAGTTGTCCTGTCCATCGCGAAAGTCTGTATCCAGCGTGATGGTACGAAGTTTGGGATTTATATGCCATGTACAGAGTTTCATGGCTTTCACGACAAGCTCGTACTCGACGTTACCTTCCTTCAATCTGTCCAGTTCGGCTAATTCATCCTTCAACCTCAGGCCTGTACGCCGTTGGAAGATAACAGACACAATAAGGCTTATGATCAACAAGATACCCGCCCCCCAGATGAAGTAAATCATGACGGGGTTTTCAAGTTGGGAATATAATAATAGTCCAGACATCATCTTCACGTATCTTTCGCAAAAGTACATATTTTCTTCGAAACTCCCACATTTTATATATAAAATTTAGCAAAAAGCAAAGATTTTTGTTAGATTAACAATAAAAAAGGGCATTTTTCCACGAACTTCCATTAACTTTGCACACGCAATTCCACCAATTGCTCAATTTGGAACAAAATAATGGAACAGAAATTTGAATTGATCGCCAAAACATTTATGGGACTGGAACCTGTATTGGCGAAAGAACTGACTCAATTGGGAGTCCAAGACGTGAAGGCCGGCAGACGGATGGTTTCGTTTACAGGTGACAAGGAAACCATGTACCGTGCCAATTTCCAGTTACACACCGCTATCAGAATATTGAAGCCCATCCGCCATTTCAAGGCCAAGAGTGCGGATGATGTCTATGAAGAAATCAAGAAAATCGACTGGACGCAATATATAGAGACAGACAAGACGTTTGCCGTGGATGCCGTGGTATTCTCAGAAGAGTTCCGGCATTCCAAATTTGTATCTTACAAGGTGAAAGACGCCATCGTAGATCAGTTCCGCGAGAAGACGGGCAAACGTCCTAACATCTCTGTGACCAATCCCGATATCCGTCTGAACATACATGTCGCCGAGGATCAGTGTACGCTGAGCCTTGACTCCAGTGGCGAGTCTCTGCATCGTCGCGGCTACCGTCAGGAGAGTGTTGAGGCTCCGCTGAACGAAGTACTGGCCGCCGGCATGATCCTGATGTCAGGCTGGCAGGGAGACACGGATTTCATCGATCCGATGTGTGGCTCCGGGACATTGCTCATTGAGGCGGCCTTGATTGCCAAGAACATGGCACCAGGCCTTTTCCGCAAGGAATACGCTTTCGAGAAATGGCCAGACTTCGATGCCGACCTCTTCGACAAGATCTACAACGACGAGAGTCTGGAACGCGAGTTCAAGCACCATATCTACGGCTATGACTGCGACATCAAGGCCGTGAATACCGCCCTGATGAATGTGAAGGCCGCAGGACTGACCAGCGACATCACTGTCATCCAACAGGATTTCAAGGATTTCACCCAACCACAGGCGAAGAGCATCATCATCACCAATCCGCCATACGGCGAAAGAATCTCTACGCCTGACCTGTTGGGCACCTACAAGATGATCGGCGAACGACTGAAGCACCAGTTCAAGGGCAATGACGCCTGGGTGCTCTCCTACCGAGAGGAGTGCTTCGACCAGATTGGTCTGAAGCCCAGCATCAAGATCCCGCTTTACAATGGTTCCCTGGAATGTGAGTTCCGCAAGTACCAGATGTTCGACGGGAAACTGAAAGATTTCCGTTCTGAGGGCGGCATTGTCAAAACGGAAGAAGAGAAGCAGCAGATGGCCGAGAAACACCGCTTCAAGAAAATCCGCGAGTTCAAACAGCGACTGGAGGAGACGGAACAGAATGAAGAGGCCGACATCCGTTCCTTCACCTTCCATCGGCATGACCTGAAAAAGGACAATCGTGAATTCCGGAAGAACCGTGAAGACCGTGATGAACGACATGACCGCAAGGAACGTTACGAACGAAAGGATCGCAATGACCGCAACGACCGCAGAGGTGGCTACAAGGGCAGTACTAATCGCGGAGGTCACGAGCGCTTTGACCGTAGCGGCAAGGACCGTTCTTTCGGCAAGAAGAAAGATTTCGACAAGAAGAACAGGAGATTCGATGATGAAGATTAAAAAGGTTCTGGCAGCAATGGCGCTGCTGACAATCTCGACAAACATGATCGCTCAGGACAAACTCTTCACACTTGAAGATCTGAACTTCGGAGGTACCAACTACGCTAACCTGCGTCCACAGAACATGTGGCTGACTTGGTGGGGCGAGAAGTTGATACAGACGGATGTTGAGGAGTGTTTTACCATTGACGCCAAGACGGGCAAGAAGAACCTGCTTTTTTCCCTCGAAGATATTAACAAATGGGCTGAGAGCGACGATGTGAAATATGTTCGTCACCTGATGAATGCCACCTTCCCCTATCCCGATAAACCTATCGTGGCAGTAGGCAATAGGAAGGCATTTTTACTGGTTGACTTTGAGGCCAAGAAGATTGTCTGGCAAGACAGTATCTCAGGTCAGGAAGCCAACGACTGGAATTTCGTATCTCGCGCTACCGCCTTTATAGAGGACCACCAACTATTTGTGGTGGACGGTCAGGGAAAGAAGCACCAACTTTCTACCGACGGAAGTCGCGAGATCGTCTATGGACAGGCTGTTCACCGTAATGAGTTCGGCATCGAGAAAGGAACCTTCTGGAGTCCTGATGGTCAACGTATGGCCTTCTACCGCATGGACCAGAGCATGGTGACGGATTATCCACAAGTAGATATCTTCCCACGTGAGGCAAGCTACGAGCCTGATAAGTACCCCATGGCCGGTATGACGAGCCATCAGGTGACCGTGGGCGTCTATGACATGCAGACCGATAAGACCATCTATCTGCAGGCTGGCGATCCCACGGATCGGTATTTCACCAATATCGCCTGGAGTCCCGACAGCAAGACCATCTATATGTTCGAACTGAATCGCAGACAGAACGACTGTCGCTTAGTAAGCTACAACGCGGTGACGGGTGAGAAAATCGCAGAACTCTATCGCGAGACATCGGATCAATACGTGGAGCCCATGCACCCCATCCAGTTCCTGCCTTGGGACGATACGAAGTTCATCATGCAGAGTCAAAAGGACGGCTACAACCATCTGTACCTGTTTGACAAGAACGGCAAGGAACTGAAGCAGATTACCAATGGTAAGTGGGTTGTGCTGGACGTGGTAGGTTTTAACAGCAAGAAAAAGAGCGTACTGATACTGAGCAACGAGATTTACCCCTTAAACAGCAATCTGTGGACTGTGGATATCAAGAGTGGTGTTCGCAACATGCTGGGGCAAGGCATTGGCGTGGCACAGAGTGCCCAGCCATCGGCAACGGGACAGATGGTGGCCTTGAAACTATCATCATTTAATCACCCATGCATCATCGACGTGATTAACACCAACTCCTGGGCTAAGGTTACAAATCTGCTGGATGCCGAGGATCCTTGGAAGGACTACCAGCAGCCCATATTCACAAGTGGCTATATAACAGCCGCCGACGGCAAGACTGACCTATATTATAGAATGGTGAAGCCACACGATTTCGACCCCAACAAGAAATACCCAACGGTCGTTTATGTCTATGGTGGCCCTCACGCCCATCTTGTTGATGCCTCGTGGCACTATGCCAGCCGCACATGGGAGACCTATATGGCTCAAAAGGGTTACATCATATTCATCCTCGACAGCCGCGGATCAGAGAATCGCGGTCGCGACTTTGAGCAGGCCACCTTCCACCAACTTGGACAGATAGAGATGCAGGACCAGATGAAGGGTGTGGAGTTCCTGAGCAAGCAGCCCTATGTGGATATGGATCGTCTGGGAGTTCACGGCTGGAGTTTCGGCGGATTCATGACCATCTCACTCATGCTGAACTATCCCGATGTGTTCAAGGTAGGTGTTGCCGGAGGTCCCGTCATCGACTGGAAATGGTATGAGGTCATGTATGGCGAGCGCTACATGGGCACGCCTCAGGACAATCCCGAGGGCTACGAGAAGACCAGCCTCATCGACAAGGCTAAGAACCTGAAGGGAAAACTCCAGATTATCACGGGCTATAACGACAATACGGTTGTTCCACAGCACTGTCTGTCATTCCTCGACGCCTGTGTCAAAGCAGGTACCCAGCCCGATTTCTTCGCCTATCCGGGCGAGGAGCACAACATGCGAGGCCACGCCAGTGTGCATCTCCATGAACGTATTACCCAATATTTCGAAGATTATTTAAAATAGGATTATGAAGATATTACTGTTAGGAAGTGGCGGACGAGAGCACGCCTTAGCTTGGAAAATCGCTCAGAGCAGCAGATGTGACAAACTCTATATCGCACCAGGTAACGCCGGGACATCCAATTGCGGAGAGAATGTAGCCATGAAGGCTGATGACTTCGAGGCCATCAAGTCCTTCTGTGTGGAGAAAGGCATCGACATGGTCGTAGTGGGTCCTGAGGATCCCTTGGTAAAGGGTATCTATGACAACCTCAAAGCTGATGCCCGTACCAAGGACATCCCCGTCATCGGTCCTTCAAAGGCCGGAGCAGTGCTCGAAGGCTCTAAGGACTTTGCCAAGAGTTTCATGCAGCGCCATAATATCCCCACAGCCCGCTATCAGACGTTTGACGGTGAGCATTTGGAGGAAGGTCTGAAGTTCCTCGAAACCTTAGAAGCGCCCTATGTTCTGAAGGCCGATGGTCTCTGTGCAGGCAAGGGCGTGTTGATTCTCCCCACCCTTGAGGAAGCTCAAAAGGAACTGAAAGAGATGCTGGGCGGTATGTTTGGCAATGCCTCCAGCCGTGTGGTTATTGAGGAGTTTATGAGTGGTATCGAGTGCAGTGTCTTCGTCCTGACCGACGGTCAACACTACAAGATCCTGCCTGAGGCCAAGGACTACAAGCGCATCGGTGAGCACGATACAGGTCTGAACACGGGCGGCATGGGTAGCGTTACTCCTGTGCCATTTGCCACCAAGGAGTGGATGAAGAAGGTGGAGGATCGCATTATACGTCCCACGGTAGAGGGCCTCGCTGCAGAAAACATCGACTACAAAGGCTTTATCTTCTTTGGACTTATCAACCGAAGCAACACCCCGACAGGAGAGCCAGAGCCATACGTCATCGAGTACAACTGTCGTATGGGTGACCCGGAGACAGAGAGTGTGATGCTGCGTCTGAAAAGCGATATCGTCGATCTGTTCGAAGGGGTGGCAGCGGGTAATCTGGATCAGCGCCATATAGAGTTTGATCCCCGTGCAGCAGTCTGTGTGATGCTGGTATCGGGTGGCTATCCCCAGACCTACCAGAAAGGCTATCCCATCACTGGCATTGATCAGGTGGAAGGCTCCATCGTCTTTCACAGTGGTACAGCCCTAAAAGACGGCGAGGTGGTTACTGCTGGCGGACGTGTCATCGCCGTATCATCATACGGTAAGGACAAGGCCGAGGCTCTGCAGAAATCATTTGAAGAGGCTCAGAAGATACAGTTTACCGACAAATACTTCCGTCGCGACATCGGAGCTGACCTCTAAACAGGTAAGGACGGCATGAGACGGATACAGAACAAGGTGGCTGAGAGCCGCTGGGCTCTGCCTATGGCAATACTTTACAGTGTCGCCGTGTGGTTGTTGGCGGGTCTGGTACAGGGACAATGGTGGATTCAATTCGGCTGTTTCCTGCTCTCTTCCACCCTGATGGCACATCTGAACAACATCAATGTGCTGATCCGCATCTACAGCCGTATGGTCTCCGTGTCCTTTATCTTCCTTTCTACAGCGGCGGTCTTCCTGTTTCCGTCCGTCAAAGGGGCTGCCATTCAACTGTGTTTCATAGCCTCCCTGTTGTTCTTCTACAACTGTTATCAGGACAAGGACACGCCAGGCTGGACATTCTACACATTCCTCTTCCTGGGTCTAGGGAGCATCGCGGATATCCATTTTCTCTATTTCGTACCGATATTCTGGCTGATGATGGTCATCATTGTCTATTCCATCTGCTGGCGCACGGTCGTTGCCTCACTGGTAGGACTGCTGACCCCCTATTGGTTTTGGATAGCCTGGATACTCTGGCAGAAAAACGGAAGCATCATTTCTATCACGAAGCACATCCTGACCCTGACTGATTATCAGGTGCCTGTCCCCCTGACTGTCCAACAGACACTATTGCTCGGACTGATCATATTACTTGGCGTCACTGGGGCAATCCATTTCCTGCGAACCAGTTTCCGCGACAAAATCCGTACCCGCCAGATATTCTACAGTTTCTTTATCATCGGCATCGTTGCCGGCATCTTCCTGATCCTCCAGCCTCAGCACTATGACATGCTGATCCGGATCATGACGATTGCCGTCAGTCCGCTCATCGGCCATTTCCTGGCCCTGACGAAAACAAAGATTACCAACATCGCCTTCATTGTCATTTCGGTAGCCGTTCTGGCTCTGACCATCTTCAACCTATGGATTTCATCATCTCCCTTCTGACCCAGTACGGCTATTGGGGTATGTTGCTGGCCGCCTTTCTGGCTGGCAGTTTCTTCCCCTTCTCCAGCGAGGCTGTGATGATCGGACTGATGGCCACGGGGCTCGACCCCTGGATCTTGATGATCTACGGCACTGTCGGCAATGTACTGGGCAGTATTGTGAACTACTGCGTCGGACGGATGGGCAAGATGGAGTGGATCGAGAAATACCTGCATGTAAAGAAAGAGGATCTTGACAAAGCCCACCGTTTCATGGCAGGACGAGGCTCTTGGATGGGTTTCTTCGCCTTCCTGCCCGTGCTGGGCAGTGCCATCACCATTGCATTAGGACTGATGCGTTCTAACATCGTCATCACGTTTATTGCCATCACCTTAGGCAAAATCTTCCGTTATATTATCTTAATTTACGGAGTGGGACTATTTTTATAAACATTTTTTTCGTACCTTTGCAACCATATAGTGATTTAACGTCAACAAGATAACATTCAATGAAACAATTCAGACTGGTAGATAATGCCTTAGGCTGGCTGGCTTTTCTGATCGCCGCCTTCGTGTATTGCTCTACGATTGAGCCGACAGCTTCGTTCTGGGACTGTCCGGAATTCATTACCACAGGTTACAAACTGGAAATCGGCCATCCTCCCGGGGCACCGTTCTTCATGCTGACGGCCAACCTCTTCTCGCAGTTCACCAGCGATCCCACGCAGGTGGCACGGATGGTCAATACCATGAGCGCACTGCTCTCGGCCACGTGTATATTGTTCTTGTTCTGGAGCATCACGCACCTCGTGCGCCGTCTGCTCATCAGCGACTGGAGCGAACTGACACTGCCGAAACTGATTGCCATTGAGGCTTCAGGTCTCGTGGGCGCCCTGATCTACACGTTCAGCGATACGTTCTGGTTCTCGGCCGTCGAGGGTGAGGTATATGCCTACTCCTCGGCATTCACCGCCGTGGTGTTCTGGCTGATCCTGAAATGGGAGGACGTGGCCGACGAGCCCCATAGTGACCGTTGGCTGGTATTGATCATGTATATGACAGGTCTCTCCATCGGCGTCCACCTGCTCAACCTGCTCTGTGTGCCTGCCATCGTACTGGTATGGTACTACCGCCGTTTCCCCGATGCCAACCTGAAGGGCTCACTGATTGCCCTGGGCGTATCTATCGTGATACTGGCTGCCGTGCTCTACGGTGTAGTTCCCGGTATCATCACTGTCGGCGGATGGTTCGAACTGTTCTTTGTCAACACACTTGGCATGCCGTTTAACACCGGTGAGATCATCTATATCATCCTGTTGGTGGCCTGTGTCATCTGGGCCGTCTATGAGACACAGACGCAGAAGCACAGCCAGACCATCCAGAACACTGCCTTCCTGCTCTCCGTAGGCATGCTTGGCATCCCGTTCTATGGTTACGGTTGGTCAGCGTTCATCATCGGCATCATCGTCCTGGCCGCCCTCTGGTTCGTCCTGGGCTTCAAGCGCGACAAGCAGCCGCTGATCTCCGCCCGCATCAAGAACACGATGCTGCTCTGCATGCTCATGCTGATGATCGGCTACTCCAGCTATGCGCTCATCGTGATCCGCTCGTCGGCTAACCCGCCGATGGACCAGAACTCTCCGGAGGATATCTTCACACTGGGCGACTACTTAGGCCGCGACCAGTACGGCTACCGTCCCCTGCTCTACGGTCAGGCCTATACCTCACAGGTGGCTCTGGAAAGCGACGGCCACTACTGCCGTCCCGTGATGTCGAAGGGCAAACCCGTCTGGCAGCGCAAGGAGAAGGCCTCTGCCGACGAGAAGGACTCTTACTTCATCGTTCGCACGAAGGACGAATACAAATATGCCCAGAACATGCTCTTCCCCCGTATGTACGACAGTGGTCACGCCGCTGCCTATGAGTCGTGGATGGGTGGTGTCGATGGAACGGAGGTTCCTTACGACCGTTGCGGTGAGCCGATAACCATCAAGATGCCCACACAGTTCGAGAATATCCGTTTCTTCCTCTCTTACCAGTGTAACTTCATGTACTGGCGATACTTCATGTGGAACTTCGCCGGTCGGCAGAACGATATACAAGGCAATGGAGAACTGGAGCACGGCAACTGGCTGACGGGTATTCCTTTCATCGATAATGCCCGTCTTGGCGACCAGGACATGCTACCCGACGAGTTGAAGGAGAACAAAGGTCATAACGTGTTCTACTGTCTGCCGCTGATCCTCGGTCTCATCGGACTCTTCTGGCAGGCCTGGTACACCCGCAAGCGCAAGGTTGATGAGAAGACCATCGACGACCCCGTCGGCATCCGCCAGTTCTGGGTAGTGTTCTTCCTCTTCTTCATGACTGGCCTCGCCATCGTGTTCTACCTGAACCAGACGCCGATGCAGCCCCGTGAGCGCGACTATGCATACGCGGGTTCGTTCTATGCTTTCGCCATCTGGTGCGGCATGGGTGTGGCAGCCATCATCGACTGGCTCAACCGCAAACTTAAGAAAGAGAATATGATCCTGGCAGGGATAGTAGGACTGGTAGGACTGGCAGTTCCCATCCAGATGGCCTCTCAGACCTGGGACGACCACGACCGTTCGGGTCGCTACTGCTGTCGTGACTTCGGCCAGAACTACCTGATGACCTTGCAGGAGCAGGGCAACCCCATCATCTATACCAATGGTGATAACGATACCTTCCCGCTCTGGTACAATCAGGACACGGAGGGCGTGCGCACCGATGCCCGCGTCTGCAACCTCTCTTATCTGCAGACCGACTGGTACATCGACCAGATGCGCCGTCCGGCCTACGACTCACCCAGCGTGCCCATCACCTGGAGCCGACTGGAATACTGCGCCGGCACCAACGAATACGTTATGGTGGATCCCTCACTCAAGGAACAGGTACTCCAGCTATACGAGGAGCAACCTGAAGCAGCCCGTGAGCAGTTCGGCGACGAGCCTTTTGAACTGAAGAATATCCTCAAGAACTGGGTACGCGCGACACATAAGGATTTCCATGTCATCCCCACGGATACCGTCTATGTCACCATCGACAAGGATGCCGTCCGCAAGAGCGGTATGATGATGGCTGCCGACTCGATTCCCGACCGCATGGTCATCTCCCTGAAGGGTAAGAGCGCCCTCTACAAAGGCGACTTGATGATTCTGGAGATGATTGCACAGTGTAACTGGACACGGCCCATCTACGTGGCGATGACTGTTGGCGCCGAGAACTATATGAACCTCGGCGAGCACTTCGTACAAGAAGGTCTGGCCAACCGCATCACCCCGTTCCGCACCCATTATACCGACAGCCGCGGCAGTCTGGTACCGATGGAGGGCGTGAAGAACTTCGATACCGAGAAGGTCTTCGACAATGTGATGCATAAGTTCAAGTTCGGCGGTATCGACAAACCGGGTATCTATCTCGACGAAACCGTCATGCGCATGTGCTTCACGCACCGTCGCCTCCTCTCGCAGTTGGCCCTGAACCTCGTTCAGGAGGGTCAGACCGACAAGGCCAAACAGGTACTTGACAAGGCCGAGAAGGAGATCCCCGACTATAACGTACGTCACGACTACCAGAGCGGATCGCTCGACCTCGTGCGTGCCTATGCCCTGACAGACCAGCCGGAGAAAGCCCAGAAACTGCTCGACGAACTCTGGCAGAAATCCTGCCAGTATATGCAGTGGTACTGCTCGCTCGACGGCGCGCGCTTCTCTGGTTCCGAGCGCGACTGCATGCTCCATATCTATCTGATGCAGCAGATGCTCGATGTACAGGATCTTATCTCCGAGGAAGAGGCTGACAAGAAGGAGCAGCAGCTCGGAACTTATATGCACCTCTATCAATCGAAGGGAGGAAACTGGGAATAGTTTAAGGTTTATAGATGTTTATAGAGCAACCCGCCATCTACCTCCGCTGGCTTTATCCGAAAGCCTACTGGAGAATGGACCGTCACGACAGGTCAGTTTATCTGACCTTCGACGACGGTCCCATCCCTGAGGCGACGCCCTTCATCCTCGACACCCTGAAACAGTTTGATGCCAAGGCCACTTTCTTCATGGTGGGCGACAACGTGCGTAAGCACCCCGAGCTCTACGAGCGTATTGTGGCTGAAGGCCATCAGGTGGGCAACCACACCCACAACCACATGCAGGGTCTCACCCACTCCATCAAGGAATACAGCTACAACGTGGAGAAGGCCAACACCTATATCAAGAGCCACTATGTGCGTCCGCCCCACGGGTGGATGCGGTTGGCACAGTATGCCTGGCTGAGCCGCAAGTTCAAGATCGTGATGTGGGACCTCGTCACCCGCGACTACTCCAAATGGCTGACGGCCGAGGATGTCGTCAATAATATTAAGAAGTACGCGCGCAATGGCTCCATCATCACCTTCCACGACTCTCTGAAGAGCATCGACAAACTGCGTACAGCCCTCCCAGAATCGCTCCAATGGCTGAAGGATCAGGGCTATGTTTTCAAGATATTCCCGTAAGACATTATACACGAAATATTAAACATTAAAACTAAAAACCAAAATGAAGAAATTACTAACAACCGGCTTCTTACTAGCCACATTCACAATGACAATGAATGCACAACCCAAACTGAGCGCTGACAATATCGATGAGGTATTGAAGGCCATGACCCTTGAAGAGAAAGCCAAACTACTCGTTGGCGGTGCTAACAATTTCTTCGGTGCCGGAGCCGTCGTTGGTGGTGAGGCCGACCTGGTGGCAGGTGCCGCAGGAACCTCCCCTGCCATCCCGCGTCTGGGTATCCCCGCCACCGTACTCACCGACGGTCCTGCCGGTGTCCGTATCGACCCCACCCGTAAGGGTACTGACAAGACCTACTACGCCACTGCCTTCCCCATTGGCTCGTGTCTGGCTTCCACATGGAACACGGAATTAGTGAGCAAGGTAGGTGAGGCCATCGGCAACGAGACCAAGGAATACCGCTGTGACGTGATCCTCGGTCCGGGCATGAACCTGCACCGTAATCCCCTCTGCGGCCGCAACTTCGAGTACTACTCAGAGGATCCGCTGCTGACGGGAAAGATCGCTGCTGCTTATATTCAGGGCGTGCAGAGTCAGGGGGCCGGTGTCTCCGCCAAACACTTCGCCGTGAACTCGCAGGAGACCAACCGTACGGCCGTCGATGAGCATGTCAGCCAGCGTGCCGCCCGTGAACTCTATCTCCGCGGTTTCGAGATCGCCGTCCGCGAGAGCGACCCCTGGACCGTCATGGCTTCGTATAACCAGGTGAACGGCCAGTATTCGATGGGCAACCACGACCTGCTCACGAAGATCCTGCGCGACGACTGGGGCTACAAGGGCATCGTGATGACCGACTGGATCGGTATCCGCAAGGGGCTGGAGACCATCAGCGAGGTACATGCCGGCAACGACCTCATGGAGCCGGGCCAGCCCGCACAGGTCGAGGAGATCATCGCAGGCGTGAAGGAAGGCAGACTCGACATTGCCGATGTCGATCGCAACGTGCGCCGCATGCTCGAGTACATCGTCAAGACCCCGAGTTTCCACCAGTATCCCGCCAGCAATGCCCCTGACTTCAAGGCCCATGCCGCCATCACCCGTCAGAGTGCTGCCGAGGGCATCGTCCTGCTGAAGAACAACGGTACCCTGCCGTGGAAGGGCGGTATCAAGACCGTCGCCCTCTTCGGTGAGAACTCCTACGACTTCCTCAGTGGTGGTACGGGCTCTGGCTGCGTCCATCCCCCTTATGTCGTCGATATGCTCGAAGGTCTGAAGAACGCGGGCATCCAATCGTCGGCCACGCTCACCGATATCTATCGCAAGTACATCGATTACGCCCGCCTGAAGTTCCAGGCCGAGCGCCATCCCGCCAAGTGGTTCCAGACCGAGATGATGGGTCAGCAGAAATATCCCGAGATTGCCCTCTCACCCATCGCCATCGGTAAGGAGGTACAGGCCGCTGATGCCGCCATCATCACCATCGGCCGTCAGGCCGGTGAGGGTATCGACCGCGACATCGACACCGAGTTCAACCTCATCCCCGAGGAGCGCAGTCTGATCATCGACGTATGCAATGCCTTCCATCAGGCAGGCAAGCCTGTCATCGTCATCATCAACTCCGGCAGCGTCATTGAGACAGCTTCCTGGAGCGGCTATCCCGATGCCATCCTCTGCGCCTGGCAGCCAGGCATGGAGGGCGGCAACTCGATCGCTGACCTGCTCACGGGTAAGGTGACCCCCTCCGGCAAACTCACGATGACGTGGCCTATCGCCGCCACCGATCATGCCTCTACAAAGAATTTCCCCGGCAATATCGACACCTATAGCTACGAACTCATGATGGGTAACAAGATGCCCATCCCCGGACACGACTACACCAACCACGAGGAGGACATCTACGTGGGCTACCGCTTCTTCGACACCTTCGGTAAGAATGTCGCCTACCCCTTCGGCTTCGGCCTCAGCTACACTACGTTCGAGATGTCGAAACCCGTGGTGAAGGCTAAGGGCAACGCTGTCGAGGTGAGCATCACCGTGAAAAACACGGGTAGCATCAGTGGTAAGGAGGTGGCTCAGGTCTATGTCACCGCCCCGAAGGGCCGTCTGGAGAAGCCCGCACAGGAACTGAAGGCTTTTGCCAAGACGCGTGAGCTCATGCCCGGCGAGAGCCAGACGCTCACGATGACGATCCCCGTACGCGACCTCGCATCGTTCGACGAGGCTAACAGCCAGTGGCTCACGGAGGCAGGAACCTACACCTTCCGCATCGGCAACAGCAGCCGCGACATCGCTGCCACCGCCCAACTGAAGATCGCCGAATATACCGAGAAGACCACCAACGCCCTCGCTCCCCAGCAGACACTGAACCTGCTGAAGCAGTAAACGACAGATCCCCCAATACTTGGCACTTATTTCCACTTAAGTGCCAAGCTTTTTTTGTACAGCGGGGTCAGGCACCGTTGTGTTACGACAGATGATACAGATAGATTATTAACTTTCTCACGCGTACCGTATGTGCGTGCGCGGTACCCGTGAGGATTCTTAGAAAACATCTGTATGTATCTGTAATCTGTATTCTATTTTTGGACAGTGGACAGTAATGGACAGTAAAATTACGAAACTTATCACGCGTACCGCATGTGCGCGCAGTACCCGTGAGGCTTTTAAGAAAAATACTGTCCATTACTGTCCACTGTCCAATGAATAATCGTCTGATGATCTTTGTTCTTTCCATAACCATATCTTTTTGGCGACAAAGATACAAAATAAAACAATACGTTTGCCGAAAATCCCAAAGTCAGGATAAACCTAAAAAACCACACCCGTTTTGGGCAGTCTTGTGGGAGGCAGTCAACAGGCAGTGACTTTCGGGCAATACTCAATCCTTTAGAAAAATTACTCATTGAGTAATTTTTCTAAAGGATTAAGTAATTTTCATTTAATACCCCTATTCTCAGGTACCCTGCAAATTTAGGTTTATCCTGACTTTGGGATTTTCGGGAAATGAAACGAAATTTTACTTATCTTTGCAACCAAATCAAAGAAGAATGGACGAATTGACACATTTGACGAATTATCTCAGGGATCGCCAGGGAATATCGAAGTCCACAGACTCGCCAAAACTCTTCACGAGACGGTCGCCCTCCTCGGCATAGACCACCTCACGACCATCGAGTTCGTAGTGATCCACCATCTCATCGGTCTCAAAGTTATATTCCTGTTGGTTATCAATGTGGTGTTTCGGACGACTGTTCTCAAGGAGCGTCCAACTGATAAGGAAGCAACCTGTACCACAGCCGCCAGCACTACCCACGGCCTTCGGGGGATAGAAATTCAGTGAGCGTTTATAGTCTTTGGCGGCGATGAGTTCGTATTTACCATCATAAAGGGCAAAGACGGCCTGATAGTCGTCGCTGTCGGCACCGAGCATCAGTTCGGGAGAACCATCGCGGTCGATATCAATGATGGCATAACGGGTAACGGGGTGATCACCGTCCATCATGGCCTGATCACTGTATTCAGCCCACATCTTGTCGATGTTCTCGATCTCCACGCGCTCAAGTCCGGGTTTCATGCCATCCCAGGGATAGACGTGGGTGACGGCAAACATGGCGTTGATATAGTATTCCGTTATTTTCATGTCCTTACCATGCTGGGGCAGACTAATATGGACGATGCCCTCAGGATGATTCGGTGCAAAGAGACGGTCGAGACTCTTCTCGGGTTTCAGGATGCCCGTGGCAGGATCCAGATCGTAGAAAGCCACAAAGGCCTTCACCTGAGAAGACTGCTGCTCGAAGGCGATGGCGAAGAGCTTATGACCATTCGAGCGCTTCCACACACAGGCCTGCATCGACTCACTCGAGGCATCGTCGCTGCCTTCGGCAAAACTGGCGAAGCCGTTAGGACGGTCAAGCGTGATGAGCCACTTCTGCTGATCGGCAGGGCGCGACACATCCGTCAGGAACTCGCCGCCACTGTAAGTGGGATAATTGAGATTGAACATACCCACAAGATCAAGGATACCCCCGTTCTTCGGACCTTGGATGTTCTTCGTCTGCCACTGAGCCTGAAGCTCGTCGATGGTCATGCGTGTCTGGGCAGAAACCGTCAGTGCCAGCATGGCACATATTAAGATGAATCCTTTTTTCATATCTTTACTTTGTTTATTGTATTTCATTCCACCAGATGGCGATGTCGTTCACTTCGGGCAGTGAGGCCATATAGCGCTTGCCTGCCTCCTTGTCCATGGGCTTGCCGTCGAAGGAACACTCATCGATCTCGCCGTAGATCTCCAAGGCCGTGAAGCGGTGAATCACCTGACTGTTCTTCAACTCAAAAACCTGTGTATAGATCGATGGACCGCCAGCAGAGCCGGAAATCCTCAGATAGCCCACACCGTCACGACTGCGGAGGATGGTGGGTTGCAGACGGCCATTCTCCGTGGCGATAAGCTTGAACTCCCCATTGTGACGGGTGAAGAAGGCACCATGCTTGTCATCTTTGTCACGCAGCCAGATCTCCTCAGTATCGTCGTTGTCGATCCAAAGATAGCGGTATTTCGAGAGGGTAAAATCCTTGTTCTCCTGGGAATCATCAGCCACAAAGAGTTTCTGAAGCAGGGCAATGTCCTTCTTCCAGAGTGGTGTCTGCTCGTCGATCATCGAGTGATAACACTCATAGACAATGCGTTCGAGTTTACCGTTGCGAATCAGGAACAGACCTACCGTACAACTCTCTGGTGCCCAGTGGATGAAACAGAGTTCTGGACCATTGGGGCCCTCGAAGGCTGCGGGGAAGGAACTGGAGATGTACTCACCTTCGTCATCCACATTCCACGTGGGCATGCCATCATAGATATAACCTTCCACGGGATAGGAATATACCTTGTCGCCATCGGTGAGCACCTCGAGGGCGAGGGCTTTCTGGCGCTCCTCGTTGTACTCCTTCACAGTCTTATAAACGCCCTTGAACTGAAGAACACCGTAGGTATAATGATCGTTGTAACGGCAGACAGCCTCAGATCGCTGACACTTCATGCCATACTCCTGTTCTAACTGTTTGATGACGGTAGCCGGGAGAGGATTCGACTTGTCGAAGGGCGACAAGAGTTTCTGTGTCATCAGTTTCCTCGTCTGCAGATAATCGTCGGTGACCACGATGTTCATCCCTCCCATGTCTTTTTGCTGGTCTTTGGGATTGACAAAGGCATAGCGCAGGCCTGGAGAGGGAATAGACGCACGGCTATGCAGTTCACCAGGGTACATCTCCTCGCCATCGGGGTTCTTCAATTGTTCGCCGATAAACCTGATATCTGCTATCTTGTTCTCGCCGACGAGCATCTTCGTGTATTGGGCGGCATTGCGCCGGAAACCTTCCTGCAAAGACCATGAAGTATGCATGCCGTCAAAATACTCGGCATTATCCTTGTCCTTCTGAGGTTCCTTGATGTCTGTCCAATAGACCAACTGCATATAGTCCTTGTCGAGACAATAGAGAAACATGGGCTTAGGCGTGGTGTCTTGCGGTTCCTCAGCGATAGCCACACTATCGACGAAAGTAGAGTCAGCGTCAGACTCCGATGTCTGCACCTTGTTGTTCTTACAGGCTGCCATCACACACACACCACAGATGGCGAGAATGATCAGTTTCTTCATAGTTTGTTGTCGTTATTGTTTCACTTTGATATAGATACCGTCGAAAGAGGCGCCAGCACCGAAACAGTCGTACGACGGGCTGTCTGTAATGGTCTGCAGCACCACGAAACGGGGGAAGAACGTGGCACGGAAACCGTAGCCGCACTCGTTGACATCCTGATACTCGAACACGTTGCCCTTGAGTACGGCAGGACGGTCATCGCCACTCCTGCCCTCGGCGATGTTATGACGTATGTTACCACATTCGAAGTGTACCTTGTTCTTGCCTGCACCACGGAATGTGATGTGGCCACCTATCAGATCCTGATAACCTTCATTCCATTGCCGGAAGGAGTACTCACGGCCGATATTGCCGGGATCTTCAGGCGTGAGCAGCGATTTAGTAAACCATTTGGGCATCTCCTGGCTAAAATGCAAATCAGTCATCTTCATCTCCTTCAGCGTCTTCGGATTCGTCCAGAAGCCTTCCATCTTTGAGAAGTAGTCACACTCCACGGGTGTCTCCAAAGAAATGAAGCCCGTAATGATACCATCGGTCTGGTATTCGTCGAAATGATAATATAGTTTGTCTCCGTATTGGACGACACTGCCCGCAATGAGGATAGGAGCAGGGGTCTTGGCCTTGGGATAATAGATGTAGCCGGCGATGATATCATCGGCAGTACGTTGGAATACGATGTTCACGGGGATGCGCCCGTCGAGTTTGGCATCGAAACGGTAACAGGGATAGTTCAGCAATCCCTCGAAACTGACATATTCGTCGCCCTCGATGGCCCAGGTGTTTGTGAGGTATTCCCGTAGTTTGTTACCCTGCCAACGATAATAGGTCGTTACCCTGTGGTCAGGTCCTGCGCTGAGCGTTGTCTGGATGTATTTCTTCTCTTCATCTACCACAGGCTCACCAATCTCACCATAACCTTCTGCCTCTACGAAAGCATGTTGAGACTGGGCCCAAAGCAGGGCTTCGTGACGGGTGTTGTTGGCAAAGCCTCCCCAATAACCGAGATAGATATCCACATCGGGATAGCCGTCGAAGTCCAGGTCGGTCTCTGAGATAGTACCTACATACTTAGCCAAGTCCTCGGAGAGGGCAGGTTCGATCTCGTAGGTCATCTCCTTGATGAGTTTCTTGCCTACACAGGCACCCACCTTGACTTCGGACACGTCGCCCTCAGCGTTCTTGATCTTCTCGCTTCTGAAAGTAAAGTCCTTCCGCTCATATGTCTGAGCCTGAGCACCTGTTGCGACGCACAGACAGAGTGCGACGAATACCTGTATCTGTCTCATCTTATTCTGGTTCTATCTCAACTTGAAGGCTTTCAGCACTTCTTGTATTTTCTCGTCGATCTGTCGTGCCAGAGCGATATTCATCTCATCGTTGGTCTTGATAGATAACACATTACCAGCAGCAGCCAGAACAGAGCCTGCCTCAATCTGATTAGCATCGAGTTCTTCCTTCAGACAAGTAAAGAGCTGGTGCACTTCCTCGTCTGATACATTGTAGTTCCATTTCAAGGCATCCTCTATACTCACACGATGCACACCCTGGTTATTGGAACAATCCACAGGAATGATTTCCACATCGGGGAAAGTTTTGATGATCTGCTCCAATTGACCCACATTGTCACGATAAGATTTCACCAGATAGTCGAGGGCTGTATAGCGCCAGGTGGATTTACCACGATTCAAGCAGTTCTTATAACTGGTCAGTACATCGTTATAGACAGGTACGATGGTTATCTTCTCCATCCCCAGTTCCTTGGCTTTCTTCACAACACCCTCCAGACGGTCACCACCGGTGAGGGCAGCATCATAGACAAGTCCCACCTTCTTTAGGTTCAGTTGGCGCACAACAGTGCTCTTACCACTGGCGGGAGGTCCTGTGACGATGGCAAGGTCTTTCTTCCCAGCCCGCAAGGCCTTCTGCACCATACGTTCGAAGACGGCATCGACCACCAACTGTTCTGCCTCCTGATAATCGGCGGCGTTAGGACCAGTATAGCCCAAGGGGCGGAACAGGGCACGTACATCGTCAGGATCCAGCGTGTTGCCAGCGGAGCCCAGATACTTATCCACCAACAGGGTCATACGAGGTTTTGTCCACTCCGCAGCAGCCTTCCCGATGAGTTGTGGCTGAGGTGCCTCTATCGTGTAAGGAGCGGGGTTGGGACTGATGCGGTTATGACGGCGGATATCCATCAGTTTCTCTTCTGCGAAATAGGTGTCGCCAGGCAACTGATAACGGGCATTGCCTGCGGGATCGGGGGTAAAGAGCATCAGCGACTCCTCGCCTTTATCCACGAACTTCACCCAACCACGGGGCGACATATTATAGGCCCCGTCGCCCAGCACGGCATTCACCAGACAGTTGGTGTCCCACATGCGCTGACCTGTGTCGCAGGTGTAATTGGTATAGACAGCCTTGATGGGATTCTGCTCCGTTGAAGAGAGATCCACCAGCACATCCTGTGGCAGGTAATTCATCAAATCACCGATATTGCTGGGTGACATGATGAGGTCAACATTCTTCGGCAGTTTGTCGTAGAAGATGGCCGACTGCTTGGAGGCGGCACGCATGTTGTAGCCGCTCAGACTGTCACCGCTCTCGAAACGTCCGGACTGGATATAGACCGACTTCACCTTTTGTCCGAAGAGATCCAGACCACTCAATTGAGAGTACTCATCAGCTCCAGATTCAAAGAGTTCGGAGAGTGTTGTCACGAAACCGATGGCCACCACGACAATGGATTTATCCTCGGCCTGACTCAGCAACTGGCGATAGAGTTTATAGCCCTCAGGACAATTCGTTAGGTCGTGTGTACGCTTAAAGAGAGGATTCCCCTGAGTATCCTTCAGGTCGCAGACACCATTATAGGGAATGAAGCAACGGGGATTCTTCACGCCATTGCGCTCCAAGCCCACGGGGATATCGGGATGTCCGTAATAGGTGTTGAAGATATCTACCAGTTCGGCATTCTTCACGCCCTCACGGTCCACGACGATACCCTTCAAATCAACAAGCCCGTCATCCATATAATGATGAAGCATCATCAAGGCGAAAAGGTCGTCGGTAGAACTACCGAAGTCTGAGTCCAAAATCATCTGGATAGGCTGGCGTTTCTCTATCACCTGCTGCTCTGCAACAGTCTGCGTCTTGCACCCTACCAGCCACAGGGCTGTGCAAACAACGCAAATGGTATTAATGTATTTCCTCATAATCTTTTTTATTTCAGGATCACCCATACGGTATAAAGGATATATGGAACACCATAACAGACAGCATCCAGCCAATCGGCAGTGCCAGGACAGAGTGCTACGGCCTGCAAGAGTTCCGAAACCAGACCAATCATCGGGATCAGGGAGCCCCATGCCAGTCTCATCATCTTAGACTGACCAGCAAAAACGGCATCTGACAATAGAACATAAGATGCAGACCACAAGCCACCAGGCAGATTGAAAACGACAAATTCCGGCATCTGCCGCATAGAGTCCCTTAGTCCTGCGACAGCATCCGCCAGTCCTAAGAAATTAATGATCCTGAACATCAAAATCCCTGTCGTACGCTGCATCAGGTAGATGCATCCACCTATACTCACAAGGATGATGCTCAGGATCACTTTCATCATATATTACACGTTCTCTGGAGTCTGAGTGGATTCAGCAGGAGCAGGCACAGGTTCTGCGCCCTTGTTCTTAGCCTTGGCGGCCAGATCCTTCAGTTTATCCTTACCCTTGAAGGCGAATACCCATACGAGGAAGCCTGCCAATACCAAGAGTGAGATGCCCAGCAACGGACGGTAGAACAGCCATGCAAGGGCAATGATGATCAGCGACCATGCGATACCAATGACGGTGCAGACAACACCGATACCCCAACCGAAGATACCTGCGATGAAAGGCACGACCTTGAGGATCGTCGTGAGGAATCCGAAGATACCCTTCAGACCGCCGATCACAATCAGAACACCTAAGATGCGCAGAGCCCAGAGAATCATATTGTTAGCCTCCTTCTCTGCATCGATGATCTCATCACCGCTCTTCTTACCCATGACGAGGGTCTGGAAGCGCTTGCCATTCTTGGCTTTGAAAGGCTTAAAGGTGTCCCCATCGACAACAGCCATGACCGTCACCTTGGCAGGAACGATCTTCTCAAAGGTCACACGCACATCACCCACCTCAGGAGAGCCAGGCACACGTCCGAAGTAGAGCACGTTGCTAGCCTGATGAACATACTCCAGATCCTTCTTATTATTGGCATTCTCCATTTCCTTGTTAATAGAGTCATTGACAGCCTGCAGCGAGTCGAGCGCATGCTTGGCAGAATCAGAAAGCAAGGCTCTTACAGAGTCAGGGATGGCAGGCTGTTGGACGGGCTGCTGAGTGGGCTGTTGCTGTTTCGGCTGCACCCCATAAAAACGCTCGTAGGCGGTCTGGGTACTCTTATTAAACTGCTTCAGCAAATCCTCGGCGATAGCCAAATCCATACCCTCACGAGAAGAGATGCTGTGAATCAGGCTCTCGTTCAATTGATAGGCACCAAACGACACGTTCTCGGCATACTGCTCATTCCGCTCTACGGTGGTCAGTACCATATTCTTGTTCTGATAGGCAGGATCCTTGAACTGAGCAGACTCAATAGGACTGCTCACCCACTCCTTTGTATAAGTATAGGTAGTAGTCGTCACTTGCTTACCACCGAGTTTGTCTTCGCTCTTGCTCTGCTCGTGCTCTACCCACTGGTAATACTCTACTGAACGCCTCATGGCAATAGCCTTGGCACCGATACCGAATTCGTTATCGATGAGCGAATCCTCTGTCGTGGCCATGGCTGTACCACAGATCAGTTCGCCCTCTAAAGAGGCATCCTTCTTATTGGGGTTCTCCATCTCCACATAGGCACTACCTGCCTCATCAAGCATTTTCTCCGTCTTCACGGCACGGCCTTCATTCCACCAAAGCAATGCTGTACCTGCAATAAACATCAGGAATCCTGTGCCTATTGCCTTAAAGGAATTACCTACTCGGGTTCCATAACCCGTCGTTGTTGTTTCTGTATAAGCCATAATAATTACAATTTATGATTTTAATGATTAATTGGTTTATTAGTAAGTCACTCCTCCTCTTCTTCACCGAAGGGAATGTCAACGATGGGCAGTTGACGGTTGATGGCGGAATGGAAGGAAATCAGTGTCTGGCTGCTGGCCAGTCCCAGCGGCTGCAACTTGTCGTGGATAATCGTCAGCAGGTGATGGTTGTTGACGGCATAGAGTTTGATGAACATATCGAAGTTGCCTGTGGTATAATGACACTCCACAACCTCAGGAATGTCCTTGAGTTTCGCCACGACCTCATCGAAGGTACCTGGATCCTTGAGGTTCAGTCCGATATAGGCACAGGTCTCATAGCCGATCTTCTCCGGATCGATCACGAACTGTGATCCCCTCAACACACCCATGGATGTCAGTTTTTGAATACGCTGGTGGATAGCTGCACCGCTCACATTACAGAGACGGGCCACCTCCAGAAATGGAATACGCGCATCATCCGCAATCAGGCGGAGAATTTGCTTGTCAAGTTTGTCAATCTTACTCATTATTTTCTTGTTTTATTTCAGTAGCACTGTAATTGATTCGTAAGGCGTAGGAATGCTGTAAAGCCTGTTTCACATCACTGATGATGCCCATAGGCGTATGGCGGTCGGCACGCAGGCTGACCGTCAGGTGTTCAGCGTTCTCTAGCGACATGGCCGCCCGCAGGTTCTCAATACGGGCTGGGATATCCTTGACTGCCACCAGATCGCCGTTCAGTTGCACCCGCCAGTCATCGCCCATCCGTCCGATGTAGATGTTGACCACGGCGGATTTGTTGGCCAACTTTCGCATCTCTGTTCCCTTAGGCACTTCATATCGCACTTTCACCTCGTCACTGCGCATGTGGGTGACGATCATAAAGAAGAAAAGCACCGTGAAGATCAGATCAGGCATGGACGCCATGTTCAGCGACGGTACATTATGCCGCTTCGTATGGAACTTGCTCTGCATGGGTCTCATGGCAAACCTCCTTCCTGAATCGGCATCTCACTGATGCGCTGAGGATAATATTCATTAACCAGTGAACGCTCATCAGAGTTACAACGGGCATAACTCTTGCCGTAATGTTCTTGGGCATACCGCTCACGGAGGGACTGATAGGCATTGACGATGGTGTTCTGCATCTGGAAATAGGCCTCATAGCTCGTCTCACGATCTGCATGAACAGAAATGACATGCCCCGTGCGGTTCACAGAGACCATGGCTATCACAGCATCGCCCAACTCTTTCTGACTCACGACCTTTCCGTCGCAGGTCAACTGGTCATGACCGTCCAGTTCGACCGTTACCACCAACTCCTTGTTGATATCCTGCGGCTGTTGCTGTTCCATGGGAGGCGGGGCCATCTGGCGCAATAAGCCCTTATCCGTGTCCATCGAGGATGTCACGAGGAAGAAGATCAGCAGCATGAATGAGATATCCGCCGTTGATGTGGTGTTCAGCTCCGGAATCTGCTGACGATAGCGCTTACGAAACATCCGATAACAAGCAATGTCGAGGTGTAGATAAACATATCCGTGGCTTTCAGCCAGAACACATCCGTGAAACGGGTGCCATTGGTGACTACTGGCGAGGAGGAACCGAGGAGGAAGGTGAGCACAAGGCAGACCAACAGCCCGGCTGCTACGCACCATCCGATCCTGCCGGCTGGTACACCGTTGATAATATCGTCTCCTTTCCGACGGGTACGCAGTCCATGCCAGACCGAATAGCCCGACACACCTATGGCTGCGATGATCATCAGATACATCAGCCACAACATCAGGTCGGCGAAGAAAGGTGAAATAACACTGTTCATGATTACTTGCTCTTTAGCTTATAAGCCGTTATCATGTCAAGCAGAGTAATGGCCGACTCCTCCATTTGAGCCGTCAACCGTTCTATCTTAGAGAGGATGTAACTATAGAAGAGCTGGAGGATGAGCGCCACCACGATACCGAAGATGGTGGTGATCAATGCCACTTTCATACCCTGTGCTACAATGGTCGGGCCGATGTCGCCAGCCTGCTGGATCTTGTCGAAGGCCATGACCATGCCGATCACCGTACCGAGGAATCCCAGAGAAGGAGCCATGGCGATGAAGAGTTTGATCCACGAACAGCCTTTTTCCAGATTTGCTGCCTGCAACCCGCCATAGTTCGTGATGCTCCGTTCGATGGCATCCATGGGCTGGTTGATATGCAGTAGTCCTTGGTAACAAACAGAGGCCACAGGGCCACGAGTGTTGCGGCAAAGTTGCTTGGCACCCTCCACGTCGTCTTTCTTCAGATATCCTTCAATATCCTCCATCAGTTTGTGGGCCTTGATCTCCGAGAGTGTCAGGTAGATGATCCGTTCAATACAGAACGCCAATCCCAGTACCAGAGCCAATGCCACCAATGACATGAAGCCCACATTACCGTCAATGAACTTTGTTTTCAACTGCTTATGGATACCGCCTTCCGCTTCATCAGCATCTTCCACCAGCATCGTATCGGCAACCAGCAAGTCGGTCACCGCCAAGGAGTCTGCTGCCATAAGGGAGTCAGCGACAAGGGTACTATCCTTAAAAACTTTGTCTTGGGCCTGAACGGTTTGCGGGATACAAAGCAAACCAATCATCGAGAAGAGGATCATCAGTCTTTTCATCGTGAAAAAGGATTTCTGCGGAGAGAGGGGGATTCGAACCCCCGAATCGCTTTTGACGATTACACGCTTTCCAGGCGTGCCTCTTCAGCCACTCGAGCACCTCTCCTTGCGTTTAGCGGATGCAAAGTTAGTGTTTTTACCGCAGATTACGCAGATTACACAATTATATTTAATATTTTTTCGCAGTTCGCATTCGTCTGCCGTGCCACATCCTCATCACCCTCGCCATAGGCTTCTGCCAGACAGTGCAGTACCTGGGCAACAAAAGCAGGTTCGTTACGTTGTCCGCGATGTGGGACAGGAGCCATATAGGGTGCGTCAGTCTCCAGGACAATACGGTCAAGAGGAACAATGGCGGGGAGCACTTCAGGCAGATGGGATTTCTTGAACGTCAGAACCCCACCGATACCCAGTACGAAACGGTCGAATTGTAACAATTCCTGAGCCTCCAGGGCATTCCCCGTAAAACAGTGGAACACACCACCAGGCAGGTTATCCCTGTATTTCTTCAGGATAGCCACCATCTCATTCTGGGCTTTCCGGCAATGGATCATCAGCGGCAACTGCATCTCCACCGACCAGCGCACCTGCTCCTCAAAGGCCAGCAACTGCTCCTGTTCGAACTCACGACTCCAGTAGAAGTCGAGTCCCACCTCTCCGATGGCGATGGGACTCACTGGGGACGGTTCTGAGTGAGTTCGCAGTACGGTGAACTCACTCAGAACCGTCCCCAGTGAGTCTTCCCAATCCGCACGAACCTCCTCGGGATGGAGACCAAGCATAGGATAACAATAGCCGGGATAACGGCGGCAGACCTCAAGTACCGTCTGGCATGATTTGACATCAATGCCCGGCACACCTATCGCCTCCACCCCAGCCTCACGGGCCCGGGCGACAACGGCGTCGAGATCCTCACGGAATTCCTCCCCGTCAAGGTGGCAGTGCGTGTCAATGAACTTCATCTCCTTAACTCTGACGCTTCATCATGGCAGCGGCATAGGCTTTCAGGATGGCCTTACGCTCCTCACTGACACTGACCTTCGCCAGATGTTGCTGACCGAGTTGATAACAGGCCTCCATCTTCTGTTCACAGAGCTGACGGATACCGATCTCGTCATAGAGTCGTGTTACAGCCTTTACCTTTTCGTTGCGGTCGAACGTCGCTGCCCCGATCCATTTCATCAGTTCCTCATGCTGAGCGGCATTGGCTCGGTTTACGGCATTGATAAGCATATAGGTCTTCTTGTTCGACGTAATGTCACCACCGATGTTCTTGCCAAAGACCTTCGGATCACCATACACATCGAGCAGGTCATCCTGTAACTGGAAGGCCAGTCCGATCTGCTCACCGAACCTATACAGGTTCTCCTGATCTTCAGTCGGAGCACCTGCCAAGATAGCACCGATCTTGACGGCACAGGCCAGCAGTACGCTCGTCTTCAGACGGATCATCTCAATATACTCCGCCTCCGTCACGTCATTGCGCGTCTCAAACTCCACATCGAGTTGCTGCCCTTCGTCGATCTCCAACGTCGTCTCCGTGAAAAGCCCGATAACCTGCTGCAGTTTGTCGGCCTCACACCGTCCCATCCGTTGGAAGGCCTGCAGAAGCATGGTATCACCCGAGAGGATTGCCTGATTCGGGTTCCATTTCCGATGTACGGTCTCATGACCGCGCCGCATGTCGGCATTGTCCATCAGATCGTCGTGCAACAGCGTGAAGTTATGGTAGGTCTCCAGACCAATGGCCTGTGTCATGATACGTTCTGGATCCTCCTTGTAGAGATTATATGCCAGAAGCATGAGCACTGGTCTCACCCGCTTACCTCCGATGGCAAGCACATACTTGATGGGGTCGTACAAGGTAGCGGGCTGGCGATCATACACCAGAGCGTCAAGAGCCTCGTTAACCTTCTTGAGTAATTCGTCAGGACTATACATATTTTACATATTAAAAATTATCGGAATACTGACTTTCGTACGGCAGGGCTTTGCATTCATCATCCCTGCCTGCCATTTCGGCATCAACCTGAGCACCCGTAACACCTCCTGATCGCACGAAGTATCCAGATGTTCTGTCAACTCCAGATCGGAGACACTGCCGTCAGTATTGACGATGAATTGTGCCACCACCCGGCCCTTGACCATTCTCTTCTGGGCGGAAATAGGATACTTCAGGTTTTTCGTTAACCATTTCATAAACTCTGAGGCACCACCGGGGAACTGCGGCAGATCCTCTACCACACGGAAATCTACGGGCTCGTTATACATATCAACCACCTCAGGCTGCTCTTCTTCGGCGGCCTTCTCTGGCTTCTCCAATATTTCCTGCTGTTCAGGCTGTTCTTGAGACAGTTCCACGTCCTCATCCACCAAATGCAACTCTTCGGATTTCGGTAACTCCTCGACCTTCTCCTGCGGCAACATCATCGGTATCTCATCCTTATCGCGCTTCAGTGGCGAGAGGTCCATCTCAGCCTCCAGATCCTCATCGGTGTCGAAGAAAGCCCAGCCGCTATCGGAACTGTTCCACTCCAGGGCGACAAACAGGACTGCGAGCACCACGACCAGTCCCAACAGGAACCTCTGTACCTGCCGTCCCTCCAGATCTGCCTCGCGAGTTTTCTTCGACTCCATAATAAAAACGCGATTCTTCCGTTATTTGTGTGCAAAGGTAACAAAAAAGTAAAAAGGTAAAAGAGTAATAAGGTAAAAAGGTGGCGATATTAAGAATTATTTCGTAATTTTGCAACCGATTGAGAAAAAAATGGTAGAAAAGTGGTGGTTTGTCCGTAATACACAACGTCGGCAGTGGCTCAGGCTACTGCTCCTTTTACCTTTTTACCTTCTTACCTTTTTACCTTTACCTACTGTTGCCCAGGAGAGTCAGACGGCCTATAATTTCCTGCGACTGCCTGTCAGTGCCCATGTGGCAGCCCTCGGCGGAGAGAACATCTCCCTCATTGAAGACGATGCCACCCTCATCTTCCATAACCCCGCCCTCATCAACGAGGTCAGCGACAAGACCATCAACCTCAACTTCATGACTTATATGGAGGGAGCGAAGACGGCCAGCGCCTCTTTTCTGAAAGCAGCAGGCGACAGGGGCACCTGGGGCATCACGGCCCAGTATATGGACTACGGATCGATGAAGGAGACCACTGCCGACAATCAGGAACTCGGTACTTTCTCCGCCCGTGACATCGTGCTCGGGGGTACCTTTGCCTATGCGCTTACCAACACGATCAGCGGCGGTGTTACCGCCAAATTCATCACGTCATATATCGGCAGCTACAACTCCATCGCTGTCGGTGTTGATCTTGGAGCCAACTACTTCAACGAAGACTATGACCTGAGCATCTCGGCTGTTGCCCGCAACCTTGGCGGGCAAGTAAAAGCCTACGACGACGAGTTCGAGCGTATCCCCTTCGATCTGCAGTTGGGCGCCACCAAGCGCATCGGCCATTCGCCCCTGCGTTTCTCTGCCACACTGAGCCGTCTGACGGACTGGAGCGAGAGTTTCGGCCGTCATCTGGCCGTTGGAGCCGACGTACTGTTGGGTGAGAATATCTATGTGGCCGCCGGCTATAACTTCCGACGGGCCAGTCAGATGAAAATCAGCGACAGTGACGGCAGTTCTGCCCATGGGGCTGGACTGTCCATCGGTGCCGGGCTTAGTCTGGAACGTTTCAAGCTCCATGTAGCCTATGGCAAATATCATGTCAGCGCATCATCAATACTCATTAATATATCCTATGCATTATGAAAAAGATTACCATTGCCATCGACGGCCACAGTTCTTGCGGAAAAAGCACTATGGCCAAGGATCTTGCCCGTGAGGTGGGCTATATCTATGTCGATACGGGTGCCATGTACCGTTCCGTCACCCTTTACGCCCTCCGCCACGGACTGTTTAATGAGGACGGAAGTGTGATGACCACGGAACTGGAGGCTGAGATGCCAAACATCCACATCTCCTTCAAGTTCAATCCTGAAACAGGCCGTCCCGACACCTATTTAAATAACGAACGTGTGGAAGACGAGATCCGTTCTCTGGAGGTGAGCAATCATGTCAGTCCCATTGCCGCTGTCGGCTTTGTGCGCACCGCCATGGTCGCCCAGCAACAGCAGATGGGCAAGGACAAGGGCGTTGTCATGGATGGACGTGACATCGGCACCACCGTCTTCCCTGATGCCGAACTGAAGGTCTTCGTCACAGCCTCTGCCGAGGTGCGTGCCCAGCGCCGCTTCGACGAACTGAAGGCCAAGGGTATGCCCGCCGACTTTGACGATATCCTGAAGAATGTGCAGGAACGCGACTACATCGATTCTCACCGCGAGGTATCACCCTTGCGCAAGGCCGATGATGCCATCGAACTCGACAATTCCCACATGACCATTGCCGAGCAGAAAGAGTGGCTCATGAAACGTTTCCGCGAACGCACCGCGTAAACGTTTGTGTCCGATTTACGCATTTTTCTCATCATTTTTTCGGTTATTAGCGGATTTCTTGCTACCTTTGCAGCCTGAAACCATTATAATCGACAGAAATGATGAGAAAATTATTGTTTACGGCCCTCTGCGCCTTTACACTGACAGCCGCCCATGCTGGCGGTCTGATGACCAATACCAACTATCACATCGCCTTCGACCGTATGTTCGCACGCGGTGCCACGACAGAAATCGATGCGGCCTACAGCAACCCCGCAGGTCTCGCCTGGGGGCACGAGGGATTCCAATTCTCGCTCAATTTCCAGAAGCCCTGGCAGTATCGCGATATCGAGACCAGCATACCCAATTATCTGGCCTATCCAGCCTTAGGGTACAATGGATATGATCTTGACAAGAAATACATTGGCAAAGCATCGGCTCCCATCGTACCTGCTCTTTTTGCCTCCTATAAAAAAGACCGGTGGTCACTCTCTACTATGATTGGCATCGTAGGCAGTGGTGGCTTCGTACAGTATGACGAAGGTATTCCCATGTTCAATGTCATGACGATGGGAAAGATCTTTGAGAAATCAGTTGCCGCTTATATGGTCAACCCTCAAAGTCCCATTATGACCCCAGAAATGTATAACATTGATTCTGAGGTAAAAGGTAAACAATATATCTATGGCGGCCAAATCAACTTCACCTATCTGATTAATGAGAACTTCTCTGCGGCTATCGGTCTGCGTGCCAATTACTATGACGGTTATAGTCGCGGTTATGTGACTGCTACGACACTTCAGCAATATGGAAGTCAGCAACTAATGGATCTGCAGTTAGACGTGACACAGCGGGCATGGGGTTTTGCTCCCATCGTAAGTTTCAACTACCATAAAGGCCCGCTGACGGTGGCTGCCCGTTATGAGTTCCGCTCAAAAATCAATACTAAAAATGACACTCAGGCTCTGGAAGTCACGATGATGGGACAAAAAACAGACATCAAGGCTATGGCCGAAACGATGGGTAATGAAAAGACACTGGCAGCTTTGGCTTCAGCCATGGGCGATCAGATGGCTGATAAGATAAAGAACTACATGCCTGACGAGCACGTGCGCTACGACATGCCGTCGCTTTTCGTGGCAGCAGTAGGTTACGAGTTCTCGCCACAATTGCGCGCCGCTCTTGAGTACCACTTCTTCGATGACAAGCACGCCATCATGGCTGATAACCGTCAGAAAGAACTGACCCACGGCACGCACGAAATCCTCGCTGGTGTGGAGTACGACATCAATAAGAAGTTCACCGTCAGTTGCGGTGGCCAGCGCACCGATTATGGTCTCAGCGAAGGTTACCAGCAGAACTCCTCCTTCGCCTGCGACAGTTATAGCATCGGCCTCGGCGGTGCTTGGAACATTTCTGAGAAACTACGTTTAAACGTGAGTTACTTCTGTTCGCTCTACAGCGATTACAAATGCGAATATACAGCAAAACAAATTGATGGCAAGATGCAAGGTGGTTACCTGAACACCGCATATTCTGGAAGCGATACCTACAGCCGAACGAACCACGTGATCGGCATAGGTCTCGACTATAAGTTCTAACAAAAATCTTCTACTATTATTCCCCGCCGGTCGGCGGGGATTTTTTATCTCGTCAACGAGAATTTCAGGGAGAGACCGAAGTCGCGCGTCGTCGTCGGATAACTACTGCTGGAGAGCAATGGTGTATTTGTCTGCTGGTCGTAGTAGGCGGTGAGGGTAAGCAAGCGACTGAGGGTATAGTCGGCCATGAAGGATATCTTCAGGGCACTGTTGCCACTGGAGGCCGAAGACACACCCGAGGCGATGTCGCGCGTGATGGAGGCCTGATTACGGAAAGAGACATCAAGCCGCAGGTTCAGGTCGTGGTTCACGCCAGATTTGCCAGAACTACCTGTATTATCAGCCTTGTCGTCATCACCCGACTTTCCCTTTTTATTCTGTGCCCGCTTGACCTTCCGGTTGACGGAGGAATTGAAGATTTGGAAGTCCTTGATCTTATACCCAAGACCGACCACCCAGTCACGGCTGAGGGCCTCGTTAATCTGGACACTGGTCATCGAGAGGCTGAGCACACGGGTGGTGCGGTACTCAATCTTAGCCGTCAGATTGTTCTGGAAGGTGGCATCGACACCAAACAGAGGCGAGAAGGCCTCATTGATACTCACCGTCGAGACATTATACATCGAGGAAGGCTGCAGACCACCCGTCGCCTGGTCAGTGATAAAGCCCAGTCCGTCCATATATTCCTGCCAGGAACTGTAGGAAGCGTAACTGCCGACACTATAGACGCTCTTATAAGCGTGGTTCAGGCTCAGACTCTTCAGGTAGTCGCGCACCCACGTGAGTTTCGACAGACCACTGTATCTGATGGTCCAGTTGGGCAGCATCCGCGTGATGGCAGGGAAGATGCTCAGCGACTTTCCTGCTCCGACGGTATAGGCAGACAGGAAGGCAGGCACTAACACGTCGGCACTATAGGGATTAACATCGGCAAACGTTCCGGGTGCCCCTGCATACTGTGTCTGTACCCGTTGCTGGAATTCAGGAATGAGTGCACAGAAATGGTCGAAGGCATCCGACTGATAGCCGCTGTTGGCATCACCGATCCCAGCCAAGGAGCCCTTCAGCGAGATCGTCGTCATGTTGAATGAGCCGCTATAGGTCGTCGGCTTACCTGCGTACATATACTGAATGCTCTTTGCGCGGTTGTCCGTCCACGAGGCATTGAGGTCGATCTTCAGGTCGCGCAGCGGCTCCACCATGGCCCGTAACTGGAGGTCGTTGGAACTGTTGATGGTGGCAGGCTGTGACACACTGTTGTTTCTCAACAGCCAGTCGTTCTCCAAAGCCTTGTCGATATAGCTGTCGCCGACGACACCAAAGGCGAAGTCGAGACCTGGCGACATCACACTACCCGTCTTCTGTCCGAATACATCTCCGACATTAGGCAGGAAGCCAGGCAGGAGCATGGAATACTGGTGACGGTAGCTCAAATTGATGGAGCGCACCATCATCAGGAAACGGGCAATGCTCTGTGCAGGCTTGTACCATGCCTGATTCTCCAACGGTTGTTTGGCGGTAATGCTGAGTTTCAACTGTACGGTGTCACGACTCTTGATAAGGATCTTATTGGCGTCAATCACCTTATATGAAATAGCGTATGGTTTGCCCTCCTTTGTACGGGCAGTGACGATCAGACGTTTCGAGTTCTTGTTATGAGCCACGGTGATGGTGGTGTCGGTGCGGAGGGTGATTTCCCGCTGGTAAGTATTCTTGTTCTTGGGGAGTTGAGCCTTCTCGGAATCAGAATCCTCGTCATCATCATGATTCGTCTTTTTAGTTTTATTTGATCTGTTTGTGCTGGCGCGGCTGGACTTACTGGTGGCCACCGACTTCTTGGAGCGCTCATTGGCTTTCTTCAGGAAGGGCACATGATTATAAAGCGTCTCCATGTTGAAACTGCCGTTGATATTCAGGTTACGGTTGCTGTTCACCGTATTACCCAGTGAGGTACCGTCATTGCGTTGTGTTCCTCTTACCCACGAATAACGGCTGTTGAACGAGGCATCGCTGTTGATCCAGTCGAAGATAGGCAGTTTGTTCAGCGGTAACTGGTAACTGGCAGTTATCTGCTGCTGGTAATCGAGTGGTACACCAAGGTTCTTGATACTCTGCCATACGGAGTCCTTCCAGGCAGAGTAGCGGTCAGGATAGAGATCCTTGTTCACGGGAGTATAGGGTTCCTCGATCTCAGCATGGGTAGCCGACTGGAAGTTGAAGTGCAGGTTCTTGGTGAAGTCCCAGCGTAGGGAGAAGTCACGGTTCCAGAGGAACTGCTCATTGAAGGTCAACGGTAACTGCTGGTTTTCCAGATTCTCGAGGTCGCGCTCCTGAAGTTCATAATAGTTACGGGTCATCTCGGTGTTCAGGGCAATGCTCTGTGGCAGGTAGTTCAGACCAAGTGCCTTCGGGAAGTTGAGCCACTTCGACTTGCCCTTCAGTTTTTTGAATGGCTCCCAGGTCTTATAGACAGGCGAGTAACTGTAGTTCAGGGCCCCTCGCCACTGATCCTCATTCTCATAGACGGTCGTCGCGCCCGACGTGGAACGGTGGGAATGGCTGTAACTGAAGGAGAAATTGGCGGGATCGTAGGGCATGGGCCGCTTCTTGGTCTTCAGTCCCCAACGCATGTTGGAGAGTGAGAAGTTGGAGTTCGTGGTCTTCGTGACGGCTATCGACTCGATGCTGTCGCGCTCATGTTGGTCTGCGGCCGCATCCAGTGCTTCATCCAAACGCATGTCGGAGTCAAGTGGGTTATAGCGCGGACGGGTTTCCTCCTTCGTCAGGGAGTAATAGAGCGGTACGCTGACCTTCGCCTTGTCGGGGAAGAACTTGCCGAGTTCCAGACTGGTCGTCACACTGTACTCCTTCTGTGTGTCGGTGGAGCGCTGCATGACCCCGTCCTCCAGTCCGCCGAAGCCGTCACTGACATAGCGGCCTGTCAGGTTAACGGTACCAAAGTCTGAGAGTTGCACGTTCATCGTGCCAGAGGCAGCCCAACCGCCCTCGTTATTGCTGTCCATCAGTCGGAGTTCATTGACCCATACCTCACCCGACTTTACCTCACTGGAGATATTCCTGACACCGATCATCATCACCTTCACGTCGCCAAGTGTCGGATTACCCATCATACTGATCTTATTATTAGGTCGCTCGGGATCATAGTCTGTGAAGAGTTGGTTGAACGAGGTCATGCCCTGGCTCTTCGCCTGGTTGCGGAGTTTCTTCAGACGGGTGAACACATTGAGATTGATGTCGAGCATGTTTTCCTCGGGCCATACCTGCCGCCGGTCGGCTGTCGAGTATTTACTGTAGTCGCTACGGTCAGGGGTCAGCGACAGCGGTATCTCATATTCATAGTAGTTGTTCTTGTAGTCGCTACCCATGCGGATGAACACGGCCAACTGGTTGTCCTTCAGGTTCGTGGCATCGGGTTCCAGGTGGTTGGCATGCACGAACATCTGCATTCGTTTGTACTGGCGCAGGTCGAGTGTTGTCTTGCGATAGACGGCCTTCGACTCCCCATGTTGCAGGTCCTTCACCACCATGTTCAGGGCCTGCTCGTTGGCCTCCACCAACTGTGGCTGTGAAGGATCGGTGACACGACTGATACCTGGGGGCAGCACGTAGTTCACAGGTTTCTTGTCGTTGCTCTCCTCGATATTCACAGCACTGACCTCCATCGTACCGCCCTCGGCACCACTCATGGAGAGACTCTGCTTATAGATACGCCACTCGCCACGTACGAGATCCAACGACCCGAAGCGCAGTACGATGGGTTTCTGGAAACCTGTCATAAACATGCGCATAAAACGGATACTGGTGAGATCATTGATGCTGCCCACCTTCCGCTCGTACTCCGCCAGAGGGATGCGGAACTGGTACCAATTGACGTTTGTCGTGTCGCCATTACGCAGTTTTACGCTGCTGGTACGCATGTCGGTAATGAAACAGTCGGCCGGAGGTGCTCCATTGCGGTAGGCATCAAGGATTTCCGGAGAAATGCGCACCTTGTACTGGAAATAGCGTTCAAACTCATTCAAGGTGTGATCCTGGTTAATATCCTCCACGTCAGGACCACTCTTATAACTGGTATCGTAGCCCTCCATCTGGTTCTCCGTGTCAGGTGAGTTGCCTTGGGGGTTATTGATGCGCTTGTAGCGGTCGAGGATGCTCTTCTCCTCCCTGTCGAAGTCGGAGCCTCGGAAGTAGTGGTAGTTGTCGCCCGCAGGGTCGTTGCGCCAGGCCTGTATGATGCTGTCGTTGGTAATGACACCGCTGTTCACCACGGCGTCGAGCCACTCCTTGTAAGCCCCAAATCCGCGTTCCTCCTCGTCGTTAAGTCCATTGAAACCCACATCCTGCAGGTTACGCGAGCCACTGGTCGTCACGAAGGCGTAGGTCTCCGTGGTCTGCACACCGATCTTACCCCACTGGGTGGTGAGGTAGGAGTCGGTGCCATTGACGGGCATGGCACTCTCGTCGAACTTCTTACCGTCGTGAAGGATGTCCTCGCTCACCTCACCGAGGTTAAAATAGAGGTCACCACTATAGTCGGAGGCCGTACCGTCCTGACGGGTATAAATAAAGGGATCGAGCAACCAGAACTCGATATACTCGATGTTGGCCTGTTCGAAGTCGTTAGTGTCAAGCTTACGCATCATACCACCCCACTTCGTCTCGGGCTGGCGCAACGTACCGTCACTGTTGAAGTTGTGCGTCAGATTATAGGGCCCTCGTTCCTGGGGGTAATAAGCCAGGTTAAGTACGTCGAGCTTGGAGGTGGCACCGTTATAGGTGCTCTGCTGGCGGTTGGGGTAAAGTTCCTTCACATATACCTCGCGCACATAGTGGTTGGAGAGTTGGTCGAGGTCGCTCTTGATATGGCTCGGTGTCAGCGTGGAAGAACGGTTGGTAAAGATGGGATCGACATAGTACCAGGCCAGCAAGGCACGGTTATAGCCGCTGGTGACACCCGTCCTGTCGGCCGCCTCCTGCATGGTTGAAGGCACGCTGGAGAGCATCCACTCCTTCGGACTCTTCACACTGATATAGTTCTTCGTATTCTCAAAGTCATCGATATAGGAGGCGTTATCCTGTGTGCCGCTGGCCGTCCCTGCGATGAGTTGTGCGAATTCGCCTGAAAAAGTGATATGTGAGGGTTCTTTCACATGCAGGAAGGGAATCTTGTTGAGCATCGATGTCAGCCATTGCGATTCTTGTTTCCAGTTTACATTCAAGCCCCAGATCGTATTGCTCAGCGGCTCAGAACCCATCGCCACCTTCGAGGTGAGAGCCTGTTCCGAGAGGTGCATTAGCGTACCACCGATCTGCAGGTTCTTCGAGAAGTCGTACTCCCAGTTCATTCCCAGCATCGTCTTGCGCTGCATGCCGTAGTCGGTATTCGACTCAAAGGAAGCGGTGACATCCGTCTTCGCATCCAAGATACTTTGGTTGATGATGGTCACCTCACCAGCAGAATAATCGACGGTATAGTCTGTGCCCTCCTGCAGTTCCATGCCACCGGCCCTGACCGTCACAGAACCTTTCGGTACGTTATAGGCACCCAGGGAGATGACATTGGCCGAAGAGCCCTTGAACTGTCCAGTCAGGATATACTTATCCTTTTCCGCGTTCTGCTTTGCCACCGTCTTAGTGGAGTCGTAGAGCTGGGTGAAGGCATACTTCTCAGCATCGGCCTCCGAGAGTCCGTTCTTGACGAGTTGCTGCCTCAGATAACTGCCGAAGGGTTCTGAGGCGGGCAGGAACACACGGCCGTTGCTGACAGTGTAGCCTTCCACAAAGTCGAAGTAACCATTGGGGTTGGTCTTGTTGTTATTATCCAGACGGTCGCAGCCCAACAGTTTCAACAACGTCTTGCTCTTCACCTGGGCCTCTGGGATATAGGTCAGATAGACGCCCGCCGTATCGCTCTGGAATTTGATATCGAGGCGGAATTTGGTCTTTTCCACCGTTGAGGCGAGGTAATACACGTTCTTCATCATCAACCGCCAGTTACCTTGGGCGGGATTGTTCGACGTGTTCTTCAGCGATTTGACGAAGAGGGCCTTCGAGGTCTCTGTCAGGTCACTGGCAAATTCTCCCACCTGATAGGTGACGCCTCCCGACGTGAACTCGTATGCCACAGCCAACACCTGGTCGGTCTGGAGTCCCGCCTTCAGCGAGATATAGCCCAGCGACTTGTTGACAGAGTATTCCGAGGAGTTGAGCAGACGGGCACTCGATAGTTTCTCGTAATCGACACCTACCTCGAAGTTGGGGATGGCAGACAACACCGACATGGTCTCGTCGATATCACGAGCCTCAGGGTAGTTGTTCACGATGGTCGAGTACTCATTGTTGGCACTGTTGGCAGGGACAGGCAGTCCTGAGAGCACCCAATATGGGTTATATACCTGTGTATTCTCGCCTAAGTCCGTCAGGGCCACGATATTACGGGTGTTCGTGGTATTGCCGGATTTGTTGGTCACCCAGATTTCCACACGGTTGATCTCGACGCCCGTCATCAAGTCGGGGAGTGTCTGCATGGCCTGGTCGTAGCGCTCACGGAAATAGTGGGAGAGGAAGAAGTGGCGGTTCTCCTCGTAGTCGGCCACGTCGAGTTCAAAGGGCGTGGTCTGGGTACCGCCTTTCGAAGAAACGCTTTTGGTGGATGATTTCTTCTGGGAGATGACGGTCTGGAGTTTCAGTCTGCCGAACTGCATGTCGGTACGGATACCGAAGAGACTGCTGGCACCCTTCACCAGCGAGTTGTTCGAGGGGAAGCTGACATTACCGCCCTCCACGAGTTTGATGATCTCGTCTTCCTTGCCCTCGTATTTCAGTTTCAGGTTCTGCGTATCGAAATCGAAGGTGGCGTCCGTGTTATAGTTCAGGTTCATGTTCACCTTGTCGCCCACCTTTCCGTTCACGTTCAGGTTGATCTTCTCGTCGAAATCGAAGGCTGTCGTCTTACGGTTACGGATGGGCAGTGAGGGGTTATCGATGTCCTTCATCGTCACACCGAGTTTCAACTCCGCCGTTCCCTGTGTCTTGATGCGTACGCCACCAGGGCCAAAGATCTTCTCGGCAGGTCCTAGGTCGAAGTGCATATCCGAGAACGAGAACTTATCCTCCCCCTTGTTCTCTATGTTCTCTTTGTTTTTCTGATGGAAGAAGTCGTGCAGGGCACGCTTCTCCACCCACTGACGATATTCGTCCGGGGTCATCAGCACGGGGGCGTTCAGATAGGAGTCACCGATCTTTGAACCGACATAATACACGTTGGCCGAGTCGTCGTATTCCACCGTCTGACGGATATTCTCCGGCATCCTCAGGTCTAAGGCCGACGAGTCGAGGTCCTCCACGAGCACAGGGGCCGTCTTCTGTATGCGCCATCGCGCGCGTAAAAGAGAGTCGGGGATGGACTCATCCTCGACCATGGGCGCTGACGTTGCCTGTGGCTCGTCCTTAGCCTGTCTGGTCTTATCGTCTTGCGGAGGGACGGCCAACGCCGCCATGCTCAGCAAGACCAATACGATGTAAACGACTCGTCTGCTCAAAGCTTATTTGATCTGTTTCAGGGCGAGTTTCACCACCTGCTCCACAGGGGCATCGGGCTGCTCCTGCAGGATGGCTACCACCACCTTCTGCGAGGGTGCGGGTGCGAAGCCCAGCATCGTGAGGGCAGCGACGGCCTCGTCCCTCACTGCCGTATTCACGGGTGCAGCCACCGTGCCGCCGGCAGGAATCTCCTCGGCGATGCCCAGGGCTACGATCTTGTCGCGCAGATCAACGATGATGCGCTGTGCCGTCATCTTACCAATGCCTTTGATACTCTGTATCAGGCGGGCATTACCTGTCGAGATGGCATTGCAGAGCTCTGAGACACTCATGCCCGACAGCATCATCCGCGCCGTGTTGGCACCCACGCCGTTCACTGTGATCAACAACAGGAACATCTCCCGTTCCTTCTTGTTGATGAAGCCGTAGAGCTGGTAGGCATCTTCGCGGATCGCCTCATACACATAGAGCTTCACTTCCTTCTTCCCTTGGATAGCACTGAAGGTGTTCAGTGAGATATTCAGACCATAACCAACTCCTGCCGCCTCCACCGTAGCCATGGCGGGCGTCAGGTCGGTCAGTTCTCCTTTAATGTATTCAATCATAATTTGATGTCTTTTTTACGTTTTAACGATTTCACCTCTAAATAAACGCACGGAAGTAACAATTTATTGTATTTAAGGGACTAATCCTTGCAGATTGTCACAAAATGATAGTTTTTAGATGTTTTTATCGGACAAAATGTCATGCGTTTCAGTGAAAAGTATTACTTTTGCAACCGATTTCGAGCAAACAACCATCAAATCATATAGCATTATGAAGAAAATCAGAGCAGCCGTCGTAGGTTACGGCAACATCGGACAGTATGCGCTCCAGGCTCTGGAGGCAGCCCCCGACTTTGAAGTGGCAGGTATCGTGCGCCGTAATGGTGCGGAGAACAAGCCCGCAGAACTGGCACAGTATGACGTGGTGAAAGACATCCGCGAGTTGAAGGATGTCGATGTGGCCATCCTTGCCACCCCCACCCGCAGCTGTGAGGAATATGCCAACCAGATCCTTCCGCTGGGTATCAACACCGTCGATTCCTTCGACATCCACACGAACATCCGCGGCTATCGCGAACGTCTGATGAAGCTCAACAAGGAGACAAACACCGTCAGTGTCATCGCTGCTGGCTGGGATCCTGGCTCGGATTCTATCGTCCGCACCCTGATGCAGAGCCTCGCTCCTAAGGGTCTCAGCTACACCAACTTCGGCCCTGGTATGTCGATGGGCCACAGCGTCTGCGTACGCAGTAAGAAAGGTGTCAAGAATGCTCTGAGCATGACCATCCCCTTGGGTGAGGGTATCCACCGCCGTATGGTGTATGTAGAACTGGAAGAGGGTGCCAAACTGGAGGATGTCACGAAGGACATCAAGGCCGATCCCTACTTCGCCAGCGACGAGACCCACGTGTTCCAGGTGGAGAGCGTCGATGACGTGCGCGACATGGGTCACGGTGTGAACCTCGTGCGCAAGGGTGTCAGTGGCAAGACGCAGAACCAGCGTCTGGAGTTCAACATGAGCATCAATAACCCCGCCCTCACGGGTCAGGTGCTGGTCAATGTGGCTCGCGCCTCCATGCGCCTCTCTGCCGGCTGCTATACGATGGTCGAGATCCCTGTCATCGACATGCTCCCCGGCGACCGTGCTGACCTCATCGAACATCTGGTATGAATATAGCCATCTTCGTGTCGGGCAGCGGCACGAACTGCGAGAATCTCATCAAGTACTTTGCTGACTCCGAGCGCGTGAACATCGCCCTCGTAGTCAGCAATAAGTCTGATGCCCAGGCTCTTGAACGCGCAGAAAGACTTGGCGTGCCGGCAGCCGTCACCCCGAAGGCGGACTTAAATGACCCCGACGTGATGCTGCCGTTGCTCAAGCGTTACGACATCGGCTTCATCGTGCTGGCGGGATGGTTGCCGCTGATCCCCAACTTCCTCATCGAGGCCTATCCGCACAAGATCATCAACATCCACCCTGCCCTCCTGCCAAAGTACGGTGGCAAGGGTATGTGGGGCCATCATGTACACGAGGCCGTGAAGGCGGCTGGTGAGACGGAGACTGGGATGACTGTCCACTGGGTGACGCCCGTCTGCGACGCTGGCGAGATCATCGCCCAGTATAAGGTGGCGCTTTCGCCTGACGACACTGTCGAGGACATCGCCGAGAAGGAGCACCAGTTGGAGATGACCTATTTCCCCAAAGTTGTTGAGGAAGTGATCAACGGCCTGTAATTGATGGGACATAACAAACGAGAGAGGATGCTCCACTTGGGAACATCCTCTCTCTTCGTAGGGACACCCGGGCTCGAACCGGGGACCTCTGCAATGTGACTGCAGCGCTCTAAACCAACTGGGCTATGCCCCTATGCTTGTGTTTAGCGAGTGCAAAAGTAGTACTTTTTCTTGAAACCACCAAAGTTTTTTCGAAAAAAGTGAGAAAAGGCTGGATTTTACATGTCGCGGGTGAGCATCAGGCGATAATCCACAGGCGACATGCCGATGGCGTCTTGGATACGTCGCTGCAGGGTGCGCACATTCGAGAAACCAGCCTCCTCAGCAATGACGGCTATCGTGTAATTGGGTTTCTCGCGCAACAGCCGCAGGGCAGCCAATGTGCGCAAGTTGTCGATGTAGGCCTCAGGCGTACGATGGATGGTCTGATGACGGAAAAGCTGGTACAGTCTGGTCATTGAGACGCCCAGCATGTCTGCCAGATCAGTAGGGCCGAAATCAGGACGCAGATGCGGACGTTCCTTCTCTACGCGTATCTCAATAAGGGCCATCAGCTGCCCGTCGTCCTGCAGGTCGGCATTGCGCTGACGCTCTACACGTGCTTCCATAATCTCGCGGGCCACAGCTGTGCGACGGCGCAGTTCCACATCCCATTCCAACTGTTCCGACAGGTCGAGGTTACGGCTCACCATGCGAACCAGTTCATCCTTCAACCGCTCCACTTCTCCTTTCAGAAAGGCATTCTCAGACGTCAGGTGCTCACACGTGTCTTGTAGCTGTTTGATTTCCTCTGCTTTCATTATTACCTTTATTCTTTTTTACCTTTTTACTTTTCTACCCTTCAACAATATACAACTGCAGGAATCCGCTCAGTTGGAAAACCTCTTTCACATCTTCCGAGAGTCCCTTGAGGATGGCCTTATGTCCGTTGGCGCGCGTATGCTTGTAGATGTTGAGCATGATGCGCAGACCACTACTGGAGATGTAGTTCAACTGGGAACACTCGATGAGGATATCGCCATCAGTAAAATCATAAACTGGTGCGAGACTGCGCTCTGCCTGAGAGCTGGCAGCATTGTCGAGGTCGCCGATAAGGGTTACCACGAGCAGGTCTTCTACTTGGTTAATCGTAATGTCCATAATCTTATCTTTTACTTTCTTACCTTCTTACTTTTTACCTTTTTACTTTTTTAATCTTAAGCACATTGTGACCGTCAACGCGCTGATAATTCAGTCCGTCAGTCATCTGGTGGAGCAGCATGATGCCCAGGCCACCTGGAGGCCGTTGGTCTGGTGGCACAGTCAGATCTGTGGGAGAATCCTGGGTAGGATCGAAGGGCTGTCCGTCATCGTCGATGGTGAGTTCGAGTTGGCTACCAGTCACCGTTGTCTGCAACTTGATGGTGGTAGCCTGTCCATAGTTGATGATATTGGCTACTGTCTCTTCTGCTGCCAGTCGCAGGCGTTTAGCCTCCTTGCCTTCAATGCCCGCCCTATTGGCGGCACTGGTGATGAAAGGCTCAAGGCGCCCGATATCGTCCATCGAGGGTTTCAGCATCAATCCGTTGCCCAACCATCTGATGGCCAACATGGTGATATCGTCGCTCTGCAGGGCATCGCCCGCATGGCGGTTTACCTCACTCATCATCAATTCTATCAGTGGTTTGGCAGCAAGGAAACGGTGGTCGTTGACGAGTTGAAACACATGCTTCCTGCCAAACTGCTCGTTGGCAGTATTCTTGGCCTCACTGAGTCCGTCGGTATAGAGAAACAGCATATCGCCAGACTGCAGTTGCACCTCTTGGCCTTCGTACGTCCAGTCTGCCAGAGCACCCACAGGCAAGTTAGGCAGAGTTGGCAATAGTTTCCCAGAAAGAATCGGTGCCTCATGACCGGCATTACAATAGTCAAGACGGCCCGAGGCCAAGTCGAGGATACCCACGAACATCGTGACGAAATCACCACCCATGTATTCCTCTCCGAGGTTACGGTTCATGGTTCCAACAATCTCTGCAGCACTGTCGGCACGGCGCGCTTCACTACGGAACATCGCTCTCATCACGGCCATCAGTAGGGCGGCAGGTACACCTTTGCCACTGACATCACCGATGCAGAACACCAGACGACCTTTGTGCACAAAGTAGTCGTACAGGTCGCCACCCACATCACGGGCTGGTGTCTGTGTGGCGTACAGATCAATGTCGGAATGTTCAGGGAATGATTGTGGCAACAGGCCCATCTGGATGTCGTGGGCAATAGTCAGCTCGCGATCTACCGCAGCCTTCTGTGCAGCAAAGGGGTCGGCAATCTCTTTGATCTGGCGACGACAGAACAGATAAATGGCCAGCAGACCAATAATCATCACTGCCAGGATAATGATGTTCAGCACTTTGGCATTAGCCATAATCACATCTAAAGGCGCCACGATCACCATCGTCCAATTCACGTATTTGAGGGAACGATAGTACAACCTCGACTTCACTCCGTCGATCTCCATCACACAGGTCCCCCGGTGTGCCAACATCGTTTTGCCAATATTCCTATCGCAAGGTGTCAACATGAGTTCCTTCTTCGGATGTATGATGTAGGTGCCTTCCCGATTAACGATGAAGAAATAAGACTGGTGTTGGAGTCCTTTCTCGTACTGATTGTTAATTTCGCTGATGTCTTCCATGAGTTCGTTTCTTAACCACTCCAGCGACAGGTCGGCAGAAAGCAAAGCCACTGGGCGCCCATCGTGGTCGTGTATAGGAACGACGTAGGTGGTCAGCAGACGCGGTTCCTGATCGCCAGCGAAAAACTGGCTCTCGAAGTAGGGATCAGTCCAAGTGCTTCTGTCTGCCTTTATCTGTTCTTGGAACCATTCGCCATAGAAATAGCTGTTATATGTGCTGTCGATCCTCGACACTATAATATTATCTGATGCGTCCTTTCTGGCACAGGGTACGAATACCCTGCCTTTGCTGGGATAATGGTCTTGCTTGAACAACAAGGCACAGCAGACGATGGAGCGGTTCTGACGGATGACACGCTGCATGTGATCGAACATCTTGTCGGGATCGTCAATGTCGCGCTCAATGTCGTGGACATTGTTCTCTGCGGCCACATGCACATCCGACAGCCTACGGCGTATCTCCTGATGATTCTCAAGCAGAAAGCCCAGATAGCGTTCCTCGGCCTCGGCGAGCATGTACCTCCTGATAGTGAAATACACCACACCGGCAATGATAGCCATCATCACCAAAACCACCGCCATAATGCGATAGGTGAGCCGTGCCGAGAGGGAATTCTGCATATTTGGGGACAAAGATAAAGAAAAAAACTGGAAGTCCCAAAAACTTCCAGCCTTTTTTCGTATGACGCCTACTGCTTTAGTTCACTTCCTGCCACCAAGCCATCTTCTTGATATCCTCATTATACTTGGCGTAGTTGCCCTTGGCAGGATCCTGATTGACGAACATCGACACGCCGTGCATTTTCTGGTCAGTTACCGTAAAGTCGTTGTACTTCATAAACCATGGCTTGTCAGTGCTCCAGATGGTTGCATTGCGGTGCTCAACGACGGCCTTGTCAAGGGCTTGTTTCCACTGCTGATAAACATCTTGCGGGGCATGGGCCAGGAAGAAGTCGCCAGCATCGTAGAAGATGTTATACTCGGGATGAAAATCACTATCATCGTCAGTATGGTAATAATGGATCAGTCCCGTCATATCGGCATAGTCGCTGCTGAGGTTGCTCTGCACAGTCTGCATGGTCTGGCGCGTGGCCTGTGCGAGTTGTTCCATCTGGTTGGTCTGAACTGCCGTGAGGGGGAGATAGCCTCTCATGCTCTGATAGTATTTGTCGATGATGCTGGTATAGAAACGATTGTCAGCAAACATGTCGGGTACGATCTGGTCGTAAGGGGCACCCTGATCGGGAATCTCTGCAGGGGAACCGATAATGTAGTCGCACACGTTGCGCAGCTCGTAGAGGATCTCCAGACACATGAAGTTACAGCAGTCGGCCATGATGAACTTCAGGTGGGGCATACCCTTCAGAATATTGGCCATCGTGGGAATGTTTATCCAAAGTCCGTTGCCATTATCGCCACAATCCACACCAAAAGCCCTGCTATTAACGCGCTTCACCTCGTCTTTCATCAGCCAGCCGCTACCGTGGCCCCAGAGCACCAGGCCGTAGTTGCCATTCATGGCGGGATAGTGACTGAAAGCGTAACGCATCACGCCCTCCATCACCACAGGATCAGAGGCACGGTTCTCACCGTCGCTGCTGGTGATACCCATGTCGCTAAGACTTACTGAATCGGTCACCACACCGTTCTTGATACGAGCCAGCCAGGGCAGCTTTTCGGTCTTATCACGACGCACAAACACCAGCAGGTTGTCGTTACTGCCGAGGTGCTTCGATCCCTGCTTCATCTCGTTCAAATCATTATTGACAATGCCCGCCAGATTGTTTCTGCCAGCCATATACACCAGCACGGTCTTGGCCTGAGCCACCGTCCTCGACTCGGGATTCTTCGGTGCAGGCTGCACGGGCTCGAAGTCATCATCGTTACTACTACAAGCGGTCATCAGAACCACCATCATCATCATCACTGCGTAAAATACATTTTTCTTCATAACTTTATTTTTTTATTGATTTCTGATGCAAAGTTACGGCGATTTCAGGCTGTTTACAACAATTCTGCAGTTTTTCGATCCAAGTTTATGCGACAAGCGGCGTTTTTCTACGACATTCTTTTTTTAGCCACCAAAATCTGTCGTATGGGCAAAAAAAAAGCTTCCCTTTTGGGGAAGCCTTTCTCTTGAGAGAGTGATTAGTCCATCACGAGGCGGATCTGCATGGCGAAGCATTGGGAAGCTTTCTTGGTTGGTGAGAGATGAAGTTATGCGAACTTCTTGGCCCATCCTCTCAGGTTATTGAGGTAATATTTCTTGAGGAGATCAAGATAATTGTAATCGAAATCATACTGGTCTACTTTGTTTGCATTGATGTGCAGAACCTTGCAGAATTCACTGCGAGACATTGAGATGCAGTATTCGTAGGTGCTCCAGAAAGAGTTGGGGTTGTTCTTACAATTCCTCAGGGCTTCTACGGCCTCCTTGACCTCTGGATCTTCGTTCAGCTTGGAAAAGGCACCGTTCCAAATAGCTGCCACTTTCTCTTTGGCTGCTTTGGCCTCAGCCTCAGACTCGTTCTTCAGGTCCTCGATCTGCTTGGCGAGCTCAGAGTTGCCGCCCTTGCTGCTGGAATCCTTACCATCGTACTTGTAAGACCAGATGTCCCACTCAGGGCCGAAGGTGAGTTCAGTCTCCCAATCGAAGAGCTCAAGCTTCCACAGCTTTACCTTTGCACCTGCACGGCCATAGATACCAGCCTTGACGCCAACCTCAAAGGTGAACGGGTTCTTCTCGAATGGAGCTAACTGCTCTTTAAGACCTGCCTTGACCAGAGGGCCTACGCTGAGTGTGGGGCCTGCTACGAAGTCTACCAGTACGTCGGCTCCGAGGAGTACACCAGCCTCTGCTTCTACGGAGAAGCCGCCACGTGGAGTGATCAGACCGAAATCGTTCTTCTTAGTCTTGTATTCAGCGATGGGCTTCCAGCCACCATGCTTCTTGTCGTACTTCACACCTGCTGAGAACTCGTTGGCATATTCGTACTTGATGCCTGTGTAGACCTGACCCTTAACGCCGAGATTCATGTGGAGATAGATAGCGGGCTGGATCGTGATGGCTACGGGGACATAGCCTGCCATGAAGGTGAAGGTGATTTCGGTGAGTTCGCCGATCTTCTTATTCTGATACTCCTTGGGGAGTTCTGCCTTACCAGAGATACCAAACGTCATCTGGGGAGCTACTGACAGTGAGCCATCGAGACGGCCCTCGAAATAGTCGCATGAGAACTTGATGGGGCAGAGGTCATCCCAGGAATACTCACTCAGGCTCTTCAATTCTGCCTTTGAATCGAGCTTCAGGGTGTAGTCGAGCTGAACCTTGTAAGGGATCTTGCTGTTGATGGTGACGGTATCGCCCTTGTTGTTACCAGTCTTGATGTTGATCTTCGGAGGTGTGAGCGTGCCTTCCATCTCGAGCATAGTACCAGAACCCTCGCCTTTGATAGTAGCACCATTCTTCTCGATGTATTCAACGAACTTTACGAATTCATCAACGGCATCTGAAAGACCACGTGTACGGGGGAGGTTGAAGTTCTCACCATTGAGGATCTGCTCGGCCGTGAGTACACCATACTGATTGAATGAACCACGGGTGGTTGCTCCTGCGCGACGGGTAACAGCGACTGTCACGGGGTGGATCCGGTTGCTGCCGTCGGTGTACTTATTAGCTATGCCAGCTGCACCACGGGTATTGGCGCCGGCATTGGGATTCATATAGATTCCGGTGTTGAGTACTACATCCTGACCTGCGAGCACTTCACCAAGACCTGAGCGAACCACGTTGAGGATGTACTTGCCATTCTCAAGGCGCTGGGCTGTGGCGCGGCGCAAGTAAGCGTGCTCTTCCAGACTCTGCCAGATACCCATGGGGTGATTCACGAAGTCCGTGATACCCATCTTATCGGCGTAGACCTTGCTGACGCTGATCATGGTGGTGTCGGCATTGAGGATCTGCACGTCGTTGCTGTTGATAAAGTCGGTGTAGACCAGACCGTAAGGTTTCCTGATGCCATCCTCGTTAGAGGCAACTTGAGCGTTGTCAGCTGCGTTGTTGTTTACTGGGCTCTCAAAGTCGTCGTCTGCACAAGATGAGAAACCGAATGCGAAAATACCTGCGGTAAGTGAGCTCATGAGCACCTGCTTTACCAAATTCTTTTTTGTTGTCATAACTTTTATTTTTTTTATTTGTTTATACTTATTTTTTTAATTCTCTTTTTATTTATTTTAATAATGTGTGTCCTTTTATTGTTCAGTCAGGACTCGACTGATATAGTAAGCACCCAATGTGCTGAGTTTTTAAATCCTTATTTCGTTTGTTTCAGTAAGTCAAAGAACGTTGTTTTGTCTGATTGACATTGCAAAGTTACGACGGATTTTACCTCATTCCAACAAATTTTTGGTTTTTCACTCAAAGTCTATACGACAACTGCCGCTTTTCTACGACTGTCGTTTTTTACCCCTCAAAATCTGTCGCATTTACCACTGTTTTACCCTGGATTTTCCCATTTCGCCGCGATCGTGCCATCGTGCCCAATAAAAAATATATGCTGGCGTTTCGCGTTGTGGCGTTTCATTTGGTATTTAGGGTGCAAAAGGTGCAAAAGGTGTGGACAATTGGACAATTGGACAAATGGGTTGTCCGTATGTCAAGGAAATAGTAATAATAAATATATATATAATAATATAATATTATAATATTATATTATTATATATATATTCTTTTATATCACCTTATTAATTTAAAACATACGAAATGTCCAATTGTCCAATTGTCCAATTGTCCACACCTTTGCACCTTTTTGAATTGATATAAAAATACCAGATTCCTGTCGTAGGTTTTAATGTAATCGAAAAAGCAAATGCAACGCCACAACGCGAAACGGCACGATGGCACGATGGCACGTTCATTGCAAATTTCGTGGCTCCGTAGAAAAATTTAGAGGCTCCGTAGGAAAATTTGGTGGCCCTTTTCGCGCGAAAAGGGCCACCAAATTTTAGAAAAGCACCTGCTATTCCAACTTATACTCAACTGCTATTTTGAGAAGTAGTTAGGATTGCCATTGGGTTCGTCGCCTCCCCACGTGAAACCTCTCTCTTTGAACAGTCTCACTGCGAGGTCATTGCTGGTAAGTGGCTCTTCGCTAATCACGACTACAGCCATTCCCTGCTGTTGCACCATCGGTATGGTTCCATCCTGATCGACAACAAACTTTGCCTCATACAACTGGCGGAAGATAGAGACCAGGTCTCCAGCGATGCGCTTGTTGCAGATCAGTCCGCCTACGCGCGGTGCATAACCATTAATGGCATAGGTGTAGATCAGGCAGCGCACAAAGCGCAGGTCGTTGATATCGACGTCGGGGCTGTTGGTGTTGAGTCCTGCTTTATCCCAAAGGCTGGCGGGAACTTCTGTTGCCTGGAAGCAGTTGTCGTAGCCAAACTTATCGATGGCCTCCTGATCAACCTCACTACCTATGTTCCAGTTCAATAGATTATCCAAACGCTCCTGCTTCTGTTTTTCTTCCCGTTCTTTTTGGCCTTTTGAATCGAGCATTTTATCGGCAACGCCATTAACCAGTCCTTCAGCAATATCCTCCATTGGACTAGTACACGATGCTAAAACTGTTGCGAAAATACCTGCGGTAAGGATGTTCATGAACATCGTCTTTACCAAATTCTTTTTTGTTGTCATAACTTTTATTTTTTTTATTTGTTTATACTATTATTATCACATTTTGTCGCTCGTCGTTTTGGGGAGTTTATTGAGTCCGTTTCGACTGATTGACGATGCAAAGTTACAACGGATTTTACCTCGTTCCAACTATTTTTTTGTTTTTCGCCCGAAGTCTATACGACAAATGCCGTTTTTCTGCGACACAGATTTTTTACCCCTCAAAATCTGTCGTATTAGGGCAAAAAGGGGGTATAAAAGTTGCTAAATTCTTTGTTTTTCGGCGATTATTTAGTACCTTTGCACCCAAATTATATAATAAGGTATAAAAGTAAAAAGGTAAAAAAGCAAAAATATGGCACAGGAAGATGTATTTAAGAAGATCGTGAGCCACTGTAAGGAGTATGGCTTTGTGTTTCCCTCCAGTGAGATCTACGACGGTTTAGGCGCTGTGTATGACTACGGTCAGAACGGCGTGGAGTTGAAGAATAACATTAAGCAGTACTGGTGGAAGGCCATGACGATGCTGCACGAGAACATCGTGGGTATCGACAGTGCCATCTTCATGCACCCGACGATATGGAAGGCCTCTGGACACGTGGATGCTTTCAACGATCCCCTCATCGACAACCGCGACTCTAAGAAGCGCTATCGTGCTGACGTGCTGATTGAGGACCAGATCGCCAAGTACGACGAGAAGATTCAGAAGGAAGTAGAGAAGGCCCGTAAGCGTTTCGGCGACAGCTTTGACGAGGCAAAGTACCTGGAGACCAGCGAGCGCGTGAAGGAGACCAAGGAGAAGCGCGACGCCCTCCACGCCCGCTATGCGGCTGCCATGCAGGGTCCTGATCTCGACGAACTGAAGCAGATTATCCTCGACGAGGAGATCGTCTGCCCCATCAGCGGTACCAGGAACTGGACGGACGTGCGTCAGTTCAACCTGATGTTCTCGACGGAGATGGGTGCCTCAGCCGATGCCTCGATGAAGATCTATCTGCGTCCTGAGACGGCTCAGGGTATCTTCGTGAACTACCTGAACGTGCAGAAGACCGGTCGTATGAAGATCCCCTTCGGTATCGCCCAGATCGGTAAGGCTTTCCGTAATGAGATCGTGGCCCGTCAGTTCATCTTCCGTATGAGGGAGTTCGAGCAGATGGAGATGCAGTTCTTCGTACAGCCTGGCACGGAACTGGAGTGGTTCCCCAAGTGGAAGGAGACGCGTATGAAATGGCACCAGACTCTGGGCTTCGGTGCTGAGAACTATCGTTTCCACGACCACGACAAACTGGCCCACTATGCCAACGCCGCTACCGACATCGAGTTCAAGATGCCATTCGGCTTTAAGGAGGTTGAGGGTATCCACTCTCGTACCAACTTCGACCTCTCGCAGCACGAGAAATACTCTGGCAAGTCGATCAAGTACTTCGATCCCCAGACCAACGAGAGCTATACCCCGTATGTTATCGAGACCTCTATTGGTGTCGATCGTATGTTCCTGAGCATCATGTGCCACGCCTACGAGGAAGAGAAACTGGAGAACGGCGAGACCCGTGTAGTACTGAAGTTGCCTGCAGCCCTGGCTCCTGTGAAGTGCGCCGTGATGCCGCTGGTGAAGAAGGACGGTCTGCCCGAGAAGGCCCGCGAGATCATCGACAGCCTGAAGTTCCACTTCAACTGCCAGTACGATGAGAAGGACTCAATCGGCAAGCGCTATCGTCGTCAGGACGCCATCGGTACGCCGTATTGCGTCACCGTCGATCACGACACATTGACAGACGGCTGTGTCACCCTGCGTTTCCGCGACACCATGGAGCAGGAGCGCGTGAAGATCGAGGCACTGAACGGCATCATCGAGGACAAGGTGAGCATCGCAAGCCTGTTGAAGAAATTGTAGTAATGAAAAGGTAAGAAAGTAAAATGATGAATTCTATTTGGAGTATGGTAAAAGGAACGGTAAAAGGGTTTTTACCTTTTTACCTTTTTACCTTTTTACTTTTACTCTCATGCAGTTCTGACAACTCGGAGGATGAGGACGAGTTTGCCAACTGGGAGCAGCGTAATGACGCGGCCGTCAGCCAGTGGGCGGCCAACAGTTCACTACGAAAGATCAAGTGTTTCACGAAGGACCAGACGACGGGAGGCACCAACAACGACTATATCTACGTGGAGGTGCTGGAGGAAGGCGCAGGAACTGAGAGTCCGCTGTTTTCCGATAGTGTGTGGGTAGCATACAGGGGAAGGCTGATCCCAACAGCGTCGTCTCCGAAGGGCCTGATTTTCGACGAGAGTTATTCAGGCGACTTCAGTTGGCGGACGGCCGACATGGCGAAATTCTGCACGGGTGCACTGGTAAGTGGTTTCACCACGGCACTGATGCAGATGCACCCAGGCGATCGCTGGCTCGTGCATATTCCCTATCATCTGGGTTATGGTTCCTCGTCAAAGACTTCCATCCCAGGCTACAGCAACCTGATCTTCGACATCGCATTGCTCGACTTCTGGCACCCTGGCGAGTCAAGGCCGGAGTTCAAAGCACGACAAGAATAACTAAAAAGACTAAAGCCTATGGCAAAGTACGCTGACTATATCAAACGCATTGAGATCGACTCGCTCTGGAGCGGGAAGAAGCATGTGATATGGGAGTTGAACCGTCAGGTGAATATCCTGAGCGGCATCAACGGTATGGGTAAGAGTACGATCCTGAACAAGGTGGTGAAGAGCGTGAACACCAACGGTGACATCATCAACCACCTGCTAAAAGGTGTGAAGATCGACGTGGAGCCCGCCGACGCCACCCACATCCGCTTCGACATCATCCGTTCGCTGGATTCACCCATGCTCGACAATGAAACACTGAACATGGTGGATACGCGCATCCGTTCAGCCCTCGACTTCCAACTGTTCCACCTGCAGCGGAAATACCTCGACTATCAGGTGAACATCGGCAACCGCATCATCGCCGAACTGCAGACGGGCAACACCGATGCGGCGCAGCAGCTATCGGAAAAGAAAAAACGCTTCCAGGACATCGTCGATGAACTGTTCTCTGAAACGGGCAAGAAGATCGTGCGCACGGAGAATGAGATCCGTTTCTCACAGATCGGTGAGACACTGGTGCCCTACCAGTTGTCGAGCGGAGAAAAGCAGATCCTGGCCATCTTGTTGACAGTGCTCGTGGAAGACAATCAATCCTACGTGCTCTTCATGGACGAGCCCGAGGTGTCGCTCCATATCGAATGGCAGAAGCGGCTCATCGATCTCTGCATCGAACTAAACCCCAACGTACAGATTATCCTGACCACCCATTCGCCCGCCGTGGTAATGAACGGTTGGATGGACAGTGTGACGGAGGTGAGTGACATTACCCTTTAATGCATCATTTATAATGCATCATTATGCCCAGCAGGCTGAAGGATAATCTCAACAGCAAGTATTTCGAGGCGGCCAACGCCATGACCTCAAAGAAAGCCCGGCATAGGATCGTTGCCTATGTCGAGAGTTACGACGATATCTACTTCTGGCGCACGGTGCTCAGTGAGTTTGAGAACGACAAGCGCTATTTTGAGGTGATGCTGCCGTCGAAGATGACCCTGACACGCGGCAAGAAGTCGGTGCTGATGAACTTTCTCGAAGGAGAGCCCTTGGGAAAAGACATGATCGCCTGCGTGGATGCCGACTACGACTACGTGATCCAGAGGCGCACGGCCCAGTCGAAGCGGGTATTAGACAGTCCCTACGTCTTCCACACCTACGTCTATGCCATTGAGAATTTCCAGTGCTATGCCCCGTCGTTGCATAACGTCTGTGTCTCCGTGACGCTCAACGACCACCGCATCTTCGACTTCCGCGAGTATTTCCGACAGTTCAGCGAGGCCATCTTCCCCCTGTTCGTCTGGTCGGTCATGTTCTACCGCAACGGCAACTATCCGAAGTTCACCCTTACCGACTTCAACCGCATCGCCGACCCCGGGGGCTTCAACGTGCAGCGTCCCGAGCCGTCGATCGCCAACGTGCGACGGAAAGTGCATACGAAGATCAACGACCTGCAACGGCAGTTCCCCGATGCGAAGGAGGAGTATCTGGCGACGAAGGACGACCTCTTGGCATTGGGTGTAACCCCGCAGACCACCTATCTCTATATACAGGGGCATCATCTGTTTGACACCATTGTGTCACCGATCATGTCCAAAGTTTGCAACCTGCTCCGTCAGGAACGGCAGAATGAGATCTACTACGCCTCAGCGCACAAGACACAGAAGCGCAACGAGATGACGTGCTACGAGAACTCGTTGCAGGACATCAAGGTGATGCTCAAAAAAAACAATGGCTATATGGCATCCGAGCAGTTCCGCCGTGTACAAGAGGATATCCGGAACTATTTAGATGTAAGTCTCTAAGAACCTGACTGTCCCATCGACCTTCACCTCCTCCGTCGTAGCAGGCAGAAGCACCGTATCACCCATCTGGAAAACAATGGTCTCACCATCGGCAGTGAGCGTCCCCCTACCCTTGACGGCGATCAGGATCACGAACGAATCGAGTTCCGAGTAGTCAAGCGTCATCGGCTCCGTCAAGTCATAGACGCCTGTCGTGAAGTAAGGACTCTCCACTAATTGTACCCCTTCATTCAGTTTAGGTTCATAACCTGCCCGGTAGTTGGGCAGCACGGTGAAGTCGATACTCTCGGCGGCCTCCTTCGTATGGAGTTCCCGGTAGTTCCCGTTCTTGTCCTTGCGCTTGTAGTCATAGATGCGGAAGGTGACATCGGAAGTCTGCTGGATCTCAGTAACAAAACCGCCGGCACCGATGGCATGGATACGACCTGCGGGAATGAAGAACACATCACCCTCATGAGTCTCATAACAAGCCAGAGCATCAGTGATGGTGTCGTTATCCACCATCTCCTTGTACTCCTCTGGTGTGATCTTTTTCTTCAGACCATTGTAGATGACTGCTCCTGGTTCCGATTCCAGACAATACCACATCTCCGACTTGCCACGTGGTTTGCCCAAACGAGATGCTGTCTCATCGTCAGGATGTACCTGGATAGAGAGGTCCTGACAAGCATCGATAAACTTAATGAGCAGCGGGAACTCATCACCGAAACGCTGGTAGTTTTCCTTGCCGACCAGCATGTCCTTCTGTTCGCGCACCAACTGGTTCAGACTCTTACCTTTATCCTTGCCGTCGGCAACGATAGTCTCACTGTCCTTGACACCTGAGAGTTCCCAACTTTCGCCAACATGATCCATCTGGATATCCAGATGCTTGAAGGGAATAATCTTGTTACCTCCCCAAAGTGTTTGCTTCAACAACGGTTTGAATCTGTACATTGTTATATCGTAATTATTAGTTTTCTTTCCAAAAACTGCGTGTGAACAACACAAGCACAGTCATAATCTCAAGACGTCCCATAAGCATCAGCGGACAAAGGATCCACTTGATGTAGTCAGGTAGCATGGCCCACGACATGACAGGACCAATCTGCGTACCCAGCGTCGGGCCCACATTGCTCACACAACTCAGGGCAATGGTGATGGCGTTGGTATTGTCGATACCTGCTACGATCATAATGGTGGCAGTGACCAGAGTCATGAGCATCGTCAGTGTGAAGAAGGCAAATAGTGCCACAAGTTTCGACTGCGGTATGCTGATTCCGTTGATCTTGACCGGGAGAACGGCATTCGGATGCAGAATCTGTCGGAAGTTATTTCGTATCACCTTCAGCAGCATCACACCCCTGATACATTTGAAACCACCACTCGTGCTGCCTGCACAGGCTCCCAGATACATCACGACACCCAGTATGACCCAGGTGATATGAGGCCAAGTTCCTGCGTCTTCATTGAACATACCTGTTGTGGTCATAAACGACACCACCTGAAACAGTGCGCACCTGAACGACTTCTCGATGTCGTAGTCCATACGTGTAAACAGCAGGTACATAATCCAAAGCGTCGCTCCTACTACCACACTGAGATAGAGTTTCAATTCTGAATTGCGCAAGAGGGCGCTGATCTTCCCCTTAAAGATACATATATATAATAAGGTGAAATTGATACCCGACAGGAACTGGAAGGTAATGGAAATATAGTCAATGGAAGCAGAGTGGAAGTACTCCGTACTCTCGTTGTGGATGGCGAAACCACCAGTGGCTGTGGTCGTCATCGAGTAGTTTAAGGCCTCGTACCAGTCCATACCGGCAAACCAGAAAGAGAGGCCACAGCCAAGAGTCAGTACGAGGTAGATGCTCCAGATCCACTTGGCAGTCGTCGAAAGACGCGGGTGCATCTTCGCCTTGATGGGTCCCGTAGCCTCAGCAGCGAACACCTTCACACTACCACCCACCAGCGAGGGCAGAATGGCAATGGTAAAGAACAGGATTCCCAAACCGCCTATCCACTGCATCAGCGACCGCCAGAAGAGGATGCCATGGGGCAGGCACTCCACATCGTCGAAGATGGATGCGCCTGTGGTCGTGAATCCAGACATCGACTCAAAAAAGGCATCTGTCAGACTCGTGAGACTACCATGGAAAAGGAATGGGAAGATGCCGAAGAACGAGAAAATCACCCATACCGCCGTCACCAGTAGATAGGCATCACGACGGCTCAGCGAGTTCTCGGCATTCCTGCCCAGAAAGAGAAAGAGGAAACCGCTTCCGAAAGTAACCAGCAAAGACATCAGGAACGCGAGTTGGTCGTCCTCGTTAAAGTAGAAGGACATCACTGCACACCAGGCCATGAAGAATGCCTCAATGAACAGCAGTGATCCGATAATCTTGCTGATGATACGGAAGTTTACCATATCGCGTTCTTTTTGAAGTATTTCTCGATATTGTTCAACTTCTGCTCATGGCAGAACACCATGACGGAATCACCAGCCTGGATCTGTGAGTTACCGTTGACGAGCATGCCAACACCATTGCGCACCAGACCACCAATGGTCGTTCCGAAGGGCAGCCCCAAGTCCTTCACGGGTTTCTTTGTCACCTTAGAGCCCTCAGACGCCGTGAACTCTGCCACCTCTGCATCCACGAGCATCAGCGAGCGCAGATTTTCCACATCGGCATCGAGCATCATCTGGAAGATATGGCTGGCGGCGATGGTCTTCTTGTTGATAATGGTACCTATGTCCAGACTCTCGGCCATTGACACGTAGTCGAGGTTCTCCACCATGGCCACGGTCTTTCTCACACCGAGTTTCTTGGCGGTCAGACAGGCCAGGATATTGGTCTCCGCATTCCCCGTGAGGGCTACGAAAGCCTGGGTGTTCCTGATACCCTCATCCTCGAGCAAACCCAAGTCACGTCCGTCACCGTGGATAACCATCGCCTCATCCTGCTCCAGCAACTCGTTCAACTTCTCACACCGCTGGGCATCCTTCTCGATGATCTTCACACTCATATAGTTGGGGATGGTCAAGGCCGCACGCACGGACGTTTTTCCTCCACCCATGATGATGACGTTCTTCACATCGGTATAATGCTCCTTACCGACGATCTTACGGATATAGGGGATATACTCCTTGGTCGTCATGAAATAAACGAGGTCGTTCACGCGCAACTCATCCATACCTCCTGGTATGAGCGTGTCACCGTTACGCTTGATGGCCACGACATGATAGGGATCGTCAGGACCACAGAGGTTACGCAAGGGCTGATTCAGAATCTCCGCCGCCTCCCGCAGTTTGATGCCAAGCAGGATGAGGGCACCGTCGTGCACATCCCACCGCTGGCGTACCCATGAGAGTTTCAGACCGTTGGTGATATCAATGGCTGCCAGCACTTCCGGATAAATAAGGGAATCCACGCCGAGGTTCTTGAAGAAGAGCTGATGTTCCGGAGAGAGGTATTCGTAATTGTCAATGCGGGCCACGGTCTTTTTCGCACCGAGGGCATGGGCCAGGATACAGGCATTCAGGTTAATGCTCTCCTCAGGTGTCACACCAACAAACAAGTCGGCGTGCTCCACACCAGCGTCCTTCAGAGCCTGGATGCTCGTGGGCGAAGCCTGATAGGTCATCACGTCATATTCGCTCATCGTGCTCAGACGTTCCTCGTCATCGTCAATCAGAACACAGTCCTGATGCTCGCGCGACAACAGCTTTGACAGATGAGTACCTACGGCACCTGCACCGACAATCACTATCTTCATATCTCCCTAATCGCTTTGATGATACTGTCCTCATCAATACCTACAATATGCTGCAGTTCATCGACAGTACCGTGTTCTACAAACTCATCAGGCAGTCCCAGACGTACCACCTTCGGCGTATAGCCGTGGTCATTCATCCATTCCAGGACAGCCGAGCCGAGTCCGCCTCTCTTCACACCGTTCTCTACAGTGATGATACGCTTGAACTTCTGCCCGACCTCCTCGAGGATCTCCTCATCAATCGGTTTCAGGAAACGCATGTCGTAGTGAGCCACACTGACACTGTCACCTATCTTGGCGATGGTGTCTGTCACGTTATTACCTATCGGACCGATGCTCAGCACGGCGACATCCGTACCGTCTTTCATCTTGCGGCCTGTACCTACGGCGACCTCCTCCAGAGGACAACGCCAGTCCTGCAACACGCCACCACCACGTGGGTAACGGATTACGAACGGTCCCTGATCTGGCAACTGAGCCGTGTACATCAGCCGCCGCAATTCATGCTCATCCATAGGCGAGGAAATCGTCAGGTTCGGGATAGGACGCAAGGCTGCCAGATCGAAAGCACCATGGTGCGTCGGTCCATCCTCACCAACGAGTCCGGCACGATCGAAACAGAACACCACATTCAGGTTCAACAGGGCCACATCGTGAATAACATTATCGAATGCCCTCTGGGCAAAAGCACTGTAGATATTACAGAAGGGTAGCAGGCCGTCCTTGGCCATACCGCCAGAGAATGTGACGGCATGTCCCTCTGCGATACCCACGTCGAAGGTACGCTCTGGCATCTCCTTCATCAGGATATTCATTGAACAGCCGGAGGGCATGGCTGGCGTCACACCGACAATCTTCGGATTCTGCTTCGCCAGTTCCAACAGGGTATGGCCGAATACGTCCTGATACTTTTGGGGTTTATTGGGATCCTTATCGACGATACGCTCGCCTGTCTCGGGGTCGAACTTTCCCGGAGCGTGCCAAGTAGTCACATCCTTCTCGGCAGGAGCGTAGCCATGACCTTTCTGGGTATGCAGATGCAACAGTTTCGGGCCCTTCATATCCTTCATCTGTCGAAGGATACGCACCAACTCCTTCACATTGTGTCCGTCGAACGGTCCGAAGTAGCGGATGTTCATACCCTCGAAGATATTCTGCTGATGAGAGATGGCACTCTTGATGGCATTCGTCAGACGGATGATACCCTTGCGGCGATCATCGTTGAGCATTCCTTTGCCATGTAACCAACGGGCAGCCTTGAAACGAATGGCATTATAGGTCTCATTGGTACTGAGGTTCAACAGATACTGCTTCATGCCACCCACTGAACGATCGATCGACATATTATTGTCGTTGAGGATGATGAGCAGGTCATTGGGTGACGACGAGACGTTGTTCAGGCCCTCGAAGGCCAGTCCGCCCGACAGGGCTCCGTCACCGATGACGGCCACGACATGACGGTCTTTCTTCCCTTCCAACTGTGCAGCGACGGCCATGCCCAGGGCTGCCGACACGGAGTTACTCGCATGCCCGCAGGCAAACGTATCGTATTCGCTCTCCGTGGGAGACGGGAAAGGTTTGATTCCACCCAATTTACGGTTAGTGCAGAACTGCTCGCGCCGTCCTGTCAGAATCTTATGACCGTAGGCCTGATGTCCTACGTCCCATACAATGCGGTCTTCAGGGGTATTATAGACATAATGCAGAGCAACGGTAATTTCCGCCACACCAAGGCTCGAAGCCAGATGTCCAGGATTCACCGCCACCTCCTCGATAATGTCCTCACGAAGTTCGTCGCACAACTGGGGTAATTGGTTGATATCCAGTTGTCTCAAGTCTTCCGGCGACTTAATCCCATTCAGTAGTGTTAATTCCTTTCTGTCCACTTTGAATTATTTATGTGTGCAAAGATACGCTAATTTAAAGAAAACGCAAAGTTTTTTTGCAAAAATATTCTATTTTTGTACCAAGTTTTTTCCTGAAAAGATTTGGAAATATCAAATATTCCTCGTACTTTTGCAGAAAAATCATCCTTGATGAAATACGGAATAGTAGGCACAGGCGCGATAGGCGGCTTTTATGGCAGCAAGCTGGCATATAGTGGACAAGAAGTTCATTTCTTGTCGCATAGTGATTACCTGTTTGTGAAAGAGCGGGGCATGCAGGTGGATTCCTGCGACGGTTCTTTCCATCTCGACCATGTGAATGTGTATCAGCATGCGGCTGACATGCCGAAATGCGATGTGGTGATTGTGGGGCTGAAGACCACCAACAACCATCTGCTCGCCGATCTTTTGCCGCCATTGCTTCAGGAACATACGGTTGTGGTACTGATACAAAATGGTATTGGGGTAGAGGCCGATGTTCAGAAGATGTTTCCCCATGTCCAACTCGTAGCAGGCCTTGCTTTCATCTGTTCTGCCAAGACGGAACCTGGTCGCGTGAATCATCAGTGCTATGGCAGCATCAATTTCGCCAACTACTCCTGTCAGGACGAGAGCGTCTTTACTGCTATCCTGAATGATTTTATCAATGCCGGTATCCAGGCGGGCTCCGTTCCCTATGATGAAGCCCGTTGGAAGAAAGCCGTATGGAATATGCCCTTCAATGGCATGACAGTGGCCCTGAACACGCAGACCGATCTGCTGTTGAAGAATCCTGCCACCCGCCAACTCATTCGTGACCTCATGGGTGAGGTCGTAGGGGCTGCCCGCCATCTGGGCGTCACAGGCCTCGACGAGGCATTCATCGACAAGATGATCGAAATGACGGACGACATGACGCCTTACTCCCCGTCGATGAAGCTCGACTACGACTTCCACCGGCCAATGGAGATCTATTATATCTACAGCCGTCCCATCCAGATTGCCCGTGAGGCGGGTTTCCCCATGCCGAAACTGGAAATGCTGGAGGCAGAACTGAAGTTCCTGCAGGCCGCCGAGCAATAAGATATGAAGTATATCGCCCTGCCGTTCGAGGAGATACGTCCACTAACCTTCTACCTGGCGATGGAGGAATATGTGGCGCGGCATCTGGATGAGCCAGACTGCTTCTTTATGTGGCAGGTGAAACCTACGGTGATCTACGGACGCAACCAGGTGCTGGAGAACGAGGTGAACATCGACTACTGCCGTGAGCACGACATCCAGATCGTCCACAGGAAGAGCGGAGGCGGTTGCGTGTATGCCGACATGGACAATCTGATGCTGTCGTACATCACCGACGGCGACAACGTAGGGTTTACCTTCAACAGATTTGTCCAGATGATCCTGCTGGTGCTGCGTAAACTGGGCATCGAAGCCACGGGCACCAGTCATAATGACATCATGATCGGCGACCGGAAGGTCTGTGGCACAGCGTTTTATCAGTTGCCAGGACGTAGTATCGCCCACAGTACGATGCTCTACGACACGAATATGCAGCACATGCTGAACGCCATCACGCCGGGACCCGAGAAACTGGAGGCGAAAGGGATCCAGAGCGTCCGCCAGCGCATCACCCTGCTGAAGGACCACACGTCGCTGAGTCTGGAGCAGTTGAAAACGTTCATCCGTGAGACCCTCTGCAAAGGCGAACGGATGCTGACAACAGAAGAAATAGAAGACATTAATAAAATAACTAAAAACTATGGCTATCAAACAAGAACTGGAAAAGAAAACCAAACGCACCTGTCTTTTTGACAAGCACCTGACGTTAGGTGCGATGATGGTAGAGTTCGGTGGCTTCGACATGCCCCTGTTGTACCAGAATGCGGGTATTGCTCCTGAACACATGGCCGTGCGCGAACATGTCGGCCTTTTCGACGTGTCGCACATGGGCGAGGTGACTGTGAAAGGCAAGGATGCCGAGCGCTACATACAACATATCTTCACCAACGACATCTCTGGCGCCCCCGTAGGCAAGATCTACTATGGCATGATGTGCTACGAGAACGGTGGCACGGTGGATGATCTGCTCGTCTATAAGATGGGCGAGAACGACTTTTTCCTCGTGATCAACGCCGCCAATATCGACAAGGACTGGGCGTGGATGGAGGAAAATGCGGCAGGCTTCGACATCGACCTACAGAACCGCAGTGACTACTACGGCCAGATCGCCGTACAGGGCCCAGAATCAGAGGATGTCATGGAGCAGGTGTTAGGGCTTGCGTGCAGCGAACTGACGTTCTACACCTGCAAAACTATTGGTGATGTCATCATCTCCCGTACCGGCTATACAGGCGAAGACGGTTTCGAGGTCTATGGCTCCCATGCTTTTATCAACGAGTGCTGGGACAAACTCATCGCCGCTGGCGTACAGGCCTGCGGACTCGGTTGCCGTGACACCCTGCGCTTCGAGGTGGGACTGCCCCTCTATGGCGATGAACTCTCAGAGGAGATTACCCCCATCATGGCGGGGTTAGGTATGTTCGTGAAACTCGACAAGGAGGAATTTATCGGCAAGGAGGCCCTTGCAAAGCAGAAGGCCGAGGGACCCGCCAAGAAACTCGTGGGCATCGAACTCTTCGACAAGGCCATCCCCCGTCATGGGTATCCTGTGCTCAATATGGACGGCGAGCCCATCGGTGAGGTAACAACGGGTTATCATACGCTTTCTTCGGACAAGAGCGTCTGCATGGCACTCGTCGATGCCGCCTATGCCAAACTCGACACCGAGGTTCAGATCCAGATCCGCAAGAAAGTATTCCCTGGCAAGGTGGTGAAGAAACAGTTCTATAACAAGAGCTACAAAAAGTAAAAAGGTAAAAAAGTAAGACTAAAAACAAATAAAACTATGGCAAAAGTAATTGAAGGACTCTACTACTCGGAGTCTCATGAATACGTAAGAGTAGAAGGTGACTATGGTTTCATCGGTATTACAGACTATGCACAGAATGCACTGGGTAACGTGGTGTATGTAGATATGCCTGAGGTGGATGACGAAGTTGAAGCCGGTGAGGAGTTTGGTGCCGTGGAGAGTGTGAAGGCAGCCAGCGATCTGTACTCACCCGTCAGCGGTACGGTCGTGGAGATCAACGAGGCCCTGGAGGATCAGCCCGAACTCATCAACGAGGATGCTTTCGAGAACTGGATTATCAAGGTGGAACTCAGTGACAAGTCGCAACTCGATGCCCTAATGGATGCTGCCGCCTACGAAGCCTTCTGTGAGAAGTAATTTGGAGTTAAAGGAGTTAAGGGAGTTAAAGGAGTTAAGGACGATAGTTTGAGATGGAGAATGCTAGTATTACATATAGCTTTCAGAATGTAATTGCTTGGCAAAAAGCTCATGCATTTGTTTTGCAGGTCTATCGTGTTACTCGTTCTTTCCCTGAAGACGAGAAGTTTGGATTAGTTTCTCAGTTCCGTCGTGCTGCTGTTTCAATCGAAGCAAACATTGCAGAGGGATACAAGAAATTAAGCAAGGCAGACAAGCTACGTTTTATGAATATCTCCCAAGGAAGTCAAGAAGAATGCAGAGATTATATCATTCTATCAAGAGACTTGGGGTATATTTCTCCGGAAGAGTTCCAACTTCTCCATATTTCGTTAGAAGAGTCAAGTAAAATGCTTAATCTATATTGTAAAGGCATTATTAATAATAATGGAATAAAAGACTAATGTCTTTAACTCCCTTAACTCCCTTAACTCCCTAAAAAAGAATTAAACGATGAATTATAAATACTTTCCCCATACTCAGGAGGATCTGCAGGCGATGATGGAGAAGGCGGGCGTGAAGACGCTCGACGGACTCTATGCCCAGATTCCTGAGAACATCCGCTTCCGTGGCGACTACCAGATCCCGTCGGAGATGAGTGAGACGGAGGTACGTGATACCTTCGCGAAACTCGGCTCGCAGAACGAACAACTCACCTGTTTCGCGGGCTATGGTGTCTATGACCATTATACCCCATCGGTCATTCCGAGTCTGCTGCAGCGCTCCGAGTTCCTGACCTCCTACACCCCGTATCAGGCAGAGATCTCACAGGGCACACTCCATTATATCTTTGAGTATCAGAGTATGATGGCCGAACTCACGGGCATGGATATCTCCAATGCCTCGATGTACGACGGCACCACCGCCGCTGCCGAAGGCATGATGATGGCCGTGGCGGCTGGTAAGAAACAGAACAAGGTATTGGTCTCTGGCACCCTGAATCCCAAGACGCGTGAGGTGCTCGACACCTACGCCCTGCATCAAGGTATTGAGTTGGAAACGATCGCTGAGAAGGATGGTGTGACCGACATCGATGACCTGAAGGCGAAACTCGCTCAGGGTGGTGTGGCCGGTGTGATGGTACAGCAGCCGAACGTCTATGGTATCGTTGAGGATTATACAGGCTTTGCCGAGGCTTGTCATGACCAGAAGGCCCTCTTCATTATGGACAGTGTGGTTGCCGACCTTGCCGTGCTGAAGACCCCAGGCGAATGGGGTGCTGATATCGCCGTGGGCGACGGCCAGAGCTTAGGCATTCCCATGCTCTTTGGTGGTCCGTACGTGGGTTATATGTGTTGTACGGAGAAACTCATCCGTAAGATGCCGGGCCGTATCGTCGGCATGACGAAAGATAACCGTGACCAACGGGCCTTTGTATTGACACTTCAGGCACGTGAACAGCATATCCGTCGCCAGAAGGCCACGTCAAATATCTGTTCGAACCAGAGTCTGATGGCCCTCTTCGTCACGATTTATCTGTCGCTGATGGGTAAACAGGGTATGAAGGAGGCTGCCCAACTCTCCTACGCAGGTGCCCATTATCTCTGTGACGAACTGCAGAAGACAGGCCGTTTCTCATTGGTCTATGACCAGCCTTTCTTCAATGAGTTCTATGTGAAGTACGACGGCGACATCGACACCCTCTACCAACGTTTTATCGACGCCGGTTTCTTAGGTGGCGTGAAACTTGCCGACGGCATTCTCTTTGCCGTCACCGAGAAGCGTACGAAAGAAGAAATTGATAACCTCGTCAAGATTGCTGCCTTATGAATATTTGAAGCCCCTTGATAAGGGGCTGGCGTAAGCCAGGGATTAAAATGATAAGATATGAATAACAAATTATATGGTTCTTTGATTTTTGAACTTTCGAAAGAGGGTCGCAAGGGCTACAGTCTGCCCAAGAACAATTATGGCGATTACGAGATACCTGCCTCGATGCAGCGCACGGAGGAGGCACAGTTGCCTGAGTGCGACGAACTGACGGTGGTACGCCATTATACAAACCTATCCAATAATAATTTCGGTGTGGATACGGGGTTCTACCCCCTCGGTTCCTGTACGATGAAGTACAATCCCAAGATCAATGAGGAGATGGCCGCCCTGCCGCAGTTTCAGAACCTGCATCCTCAGCAGCCTGTCAATACCGTAAAGGGGGCTTTGGCACTAGTGTCGCTGCTGGAGCGTTCGCTCTGCGAACTGACGGGTCTGGCTCACTTCACCTTTAAGCCCTACGCTGGGGCCCATGGTGAATTGACGGGTCTGATGACCATCGACAACTACCACCGTTCACGTGGTGATATGCAGCGTAAGAAGGTCATCGTGCCCGACAGTGCCCACGGTACCAATCCCGCCTCGGCAGCTGTCTGCGGTTTGGAGATCATCGAGGTGAAATCGCTGGCTGATGGCACGGTCGATTTCGACGACCTGCAGCGTATCGTCGCAGAACAGGGTATGGAGATCGCGGCCATGATGATGACCAACCCCAATACCCTCGGACTCTTCGAGACGCGCATCCCTGAGATTGCCAAACTCATCCACGACTGTGGTGGTCTGATGTACTACGACGGTGCCAACCTGAACCCCATGCTGGGTGCCTGTCGCCCTGGTGACATGGGCTTCGACGTGATGCACATCAACCTGCACAAGACCTTCTCCACGCCTCATGGCGGTGGCGGTCCTGGCAGTGGTCCCGTGGGTGTGCGAGAGGGTTTGCAGGCATTTTTCCCCGTGGTGTCGCCCTATCACGGCAACTACGGTGTGATGATGCGCGCCTATGCCTATATCCTCTCGTTAGGACGTGAGCATGTCAAGGAGGTGGGCCCGTTGGCCACGCTTAATGCCAACTATATCAAGGAGAGTCTGAAGGATGTCTATGAACTGCCCATCGACACCATCTGCTGTCATGAGTTCGTGTTCGACGGCCTGAAGGATAAATCGACGGGTGTCACTACGATGGATGTGGCGAAGCGTCTGCTCGACTACGGCTATCATGCGCCTACGATCTATTTCCCGTTGCTCTTCCACGAGTCGCTGATGATCGAGCCCACGGAGAACGAGTCGAAAGAAACGCTCGATGGTTTCATCGCCGTGATGCGCCAGATTGCTGAGGAGGCCAAGACCGATCCAGAGTTGGTGAAATCCGCGCCTCACGCGACACCCATCGGCCGCGTCGATGATGTCCTCGCCGCCAAGCATCCTATCACCACTTATAAACAAATGGTCAATGACAACAACTGATCTCATCGTCATCGGTGCGGGACCTGGAGGCTACCGCGCCGCTGAATATGCTGCCAAACAGGGGCTGAAAGTTGTAATCTTCGAGGGCAGTGAGGTAGGAGGCACCTGCCTAAACATCGGCTGCATCCCCACCAAAACCTACGTCCACAGCGTCTCCTTTGCTGAGGCCCGCGAACGCATGCCTCTGGTTGTCAGCCAACTCCGTCAGGGTGTCGAGGGCATCCTTTCTCATCCCAACATCACCCTCGTCCGCGAGAAGGCGCTGTTCCAGAATCATGGGATTCTCGCAGGCAACGAAACTTACACCGCCCCAAACATCATCATTGCCACGGGCTCGGGGACGAAATGGCTCCCCATCGAAGGCATCAAGACCGACCCTCGTGTCGTCGATTCCACGGGACTCCTATATCTCGACACCCTCCCCAAGCGCCTCTGCATCATCGGTGCAGGTGTCATCGGCATGGAGTTCGCCAGTGTATTCCATCGCTTTGGCTCTGAGGTCACGGTCATCGAATACTTAAAGGAGTGTCTGCCCGCCCTCGACAGCGACATCGCCAAGCGTCTTCGCAAGTATCTGGAGAAACAGAATATCACCTTTAAGATGAAGACTGCCGTGCAGTCGCTCTCCGACATCGATGCCGACGTGATCCTCATGGCCACAGGCCGTAAGCCCCGCATCCAGCCGGACTTCGCCAACGCAGGCTTCGACTACGACGAGCGCAAGGGCATCACCGTCGATGACAACTTTGAGACCAACGTCAAGGGCATCTATGCCATTGGCGATGTGAACGGTCGTCAGATGCTCGCCCATGCTGCTGAGATGCAGGCCGTCAGGGCCGTGAACCATATCCTCGGCAAGAGCGACGGCATCCGTTTCGACATCATGCCCGCTGCCATCTTCACGGAGCCCGAGGCCGCCTGTGTCGGCCCGACGGAAGACCAACTCAAGGAACAGGGTATCGCGTATGAGTGCAGGAAATCGTTCTGGCGCGCCAATGGCAAGGCTATCGCCATGGGCGAGACGGAAGGTATGCTGAAACTCTTCGTTTCACCAGACGACGGCCTCATCCTCGGCGGTCACGCCTACGGTGCACACGCCGCCGACATCATACAGGAAGTGAGTGTACTGATGTGCAAGCACACCACCATCCATGAACTTGCCGATATGGTGCATATACATCCCACCCTTTCCGAGATTCTCAGCACCATAGCGTAAATAAGTAGTCCTTTACCGAAATTATGTAGCCCTTAAGCAAAATTAAGGGCTACTTCTTTTGAATTAAGTAGTCCTTAATGGATGAATTCTCTCGAGAATTGGAGGCTATCTAACACGCGCGCATACGTATATAGTTGTCTTACTCACTTTTTAACCCACACTTCCCGCACTTCTGACACCTACGTGCTTCAAATTTAGGTGTGAGAAGTGTAAGAAGTGTGGGATGTTTTTGGCTTAAGACAACTACCACACGCGTACGCGCGAAGAAAAAAATCCCGCTCCTCATATGTTTGAGAAGCGGGATCGTATAGTGTGTATTGCCTGAATCTTAGTTGAACAGGTAACGGATCGTGAACTGGATGCGATAGGTAGAAGCGGTGCTCTCGTAGTTCTGAGAAGTAGAGAGGTGACGCTCACCGTTCACGAGGTTGTACTGGTACGTACCGTCCTTAGCATTATAGGTCAGCAGGGTATTACCCGTAATCTGCTTGTAGAGACCCCAGTCCTTGCAGAGGAAGTTCAGCACGTTCTCCACATCAAGACCGAGCTGCAGGGCATGCTTCGTTTTACCAATCTTGACACTCATATCGCGCAGATACTTGAAGTCGAGCTGATGATGCCAAGGCATCTTGGCGCCGCCGCGCTCAGCATACTTACCCTTGCGATCCTTCAGGTAATCATCCTGATTGATGAACTCCCAGAAGTCATCGCGCTGCATCTCAGCAGTATAGGTCTGACCATTAACCTTACCCTCAGCAAAATCCCAGTTGTTCAGTTCCTGACGTGATCCAGGCACGTAGATCAGGTTACCAGGAGCCGACGGGTCGTTGTTGATATTGCTGTTAAAGATATAAGAGTAGCGGCTGTAGGCATAGCTGCCGAGGTAACCGTACTGATAAGCATCATAAATAAGGCTGAAATGAGAGGTGGCGTTCTTCGACTCCTTCAGTTTATAGCTGGCTCCGATGAGCAGACGGTTAGGAGCTACGTAGGTAGCGTAACCCGTCTCATTGTCATTAACAGCGTTGATGGAGTTACGATAGTTGTTGTAAGCAGATGATACCTGGTCTCCGATACCCTCAGTATAGCTCTTAGCTGTTGAAAGCGTGTAGCTGGCGTTCAGGTCGAGACCGAAGTCGAACGACTTGCGCAGCTGGAAGCTCAACGATGCGTAGTAAGCCTTTGTACCTGCATTCTCGAGCACGTAAGCGCTCTGTTTGTTGTAGGTGGACATCATATGACGTACATCGCCATGACCGAGATCAATCTTAGAGGTACCGTCCCAATATACATTGGCGTTAGACACTACAACGGGGTTCAGATCGCGGTTGTAGATAAACTCTGTGGTGAAGTCGATATCGCCAGGCAACTTAGCATCGAATGCCAGAGAGGCCTTCCATGTCTTAGGCATGCGGAGATCCTCGCTCAGAATCGTCGGACCGCTGGGGATGGAGGTGGAGCTGACGGCACCAATCTGGCGGAGCATATCCTCCTGGGTCGGGGTAGTCTGTCCATATACGGAGATCGTTGGCAGGGTATTACCATTAGAAGTCGTGGCCACGTATGAAGTCTGACCCATACCAGAGTTACCAACGGCTGATACAAGCCATACGAATGGCATACGACCTACGAAGAGACCTGTACCACCACGGAGGATATATTTACGCTCACCCGTGACGTCCCAGTTGAAACCGATACGAGGAGAAACGCTGATGCTGGCATCGGGCACATTGTCCGTACGGAAGTGTCTGCCACCAAAGTCAAGCTTGTAATAATCGTCGTTATAGTTGTCCTTCAGTGAAGGATAAGAAGGCAGCTCGAAGCGAACACCCACTGACATGCGGAAACGCTCGCTCCAACTGATGTTGTCCTGGAAATAGAGTGACCACTGGTTGGTCTTCATCTCAGAGGTGAACATCGAAAAATCAGCGTTGTTGCCGTAAGTGATACCAAACACGCGGGGATCGCGGCTGAAGACTGCAGCCCAGTTGCCTGTTGCAGCCTCCTCAGGCGTTGCCTCATAGCAGAAGTATCCGGCAGCAGCCTGTGCATATCCGTTAGCAGCATAGTTGTGCTCAAACTGGAGACCTGCAAACAGGTTGTGCTTACCCAACGTAACATTCAACTCGTCGGTGATAACAGTATTCTTTGTCTGAGACAGGTTCCCGTATGTGAAGATGTCGCCCGTAAGAGCCCAAGTAGGATAATGATCCTGACCATCGTTCATCACGATCTCCAGAACAGGAGCAGCATCGTTGTATTCCGTAGAACGGGGCTGGTCCTGAAAAGAATAGGTGCCACGCAGAGTATTGTTAACCTTACCAAACTTGGAGTTCAACTCGGCTGCGATAGAGGTGAACTTATATTCTGAATAGTAACGGCTGGAGAGCGAGCTCATGCCGTAGTTGGTGTTGCTACCATAGGTGTTCTGGTTACCACCATAGATGGCTGTGGCCTGGTTGCTACCGATGGAACGGGAAGCGGAGGCGGGACTGGAGCTCTTACGGTTAGAGTTGGTGAAACGGACGTTGAATTTATGGTTGTCGTTGATGTTCCAGTCTAAACGGGCCAGAATACGATAAGCAGGTGTCTTCACGTTGAAGCCCTGCCAAGGACCAGTGGTCAGACCATAGGTCTTACCCAGATAGTCACTCAGGCTCTCCAACTGCTCAATCGTCGGACGACGATTAGTCGTGGTGTAAGGTACAGAACCGTCACCTGCACGGGCGACAGGACCGGCAATCACGTTGTCCTCATACTCACCGTTAACAAAGAAGAACAGTTTATCCTTAATGATCGGACCTCCCAAAGTAGCACCATAGGTGTTAGTGTGACCATCGTCAACGTCAAACACAGTAGTTCCTACACGATTACCCTTCAGTGAAGTACTGGTAAGGTAGGTGTAAAGGCTACCCTTGAACTCGTTCGTACCACTCTTGGTAACGGCATTGATACCACCACCGGTGAATCCGCTCTGACGAACGTCGTACGGGGTGATAGAAATGGTCATCTGATCGAGGGCATCGAGCGAGATCGGCGTACCGCCACCAGGCAGCGGACTGGAACCAAGACCAAAGGCATTGTTGAAGGCAGCACCATCAACGGTGATGCTCGACTGACGATAGTTACCACCACCAATAGCCATACCACTGGCAGAGCTACTCTGAGGCGTCAGTTTCATAATATCGGTCATCGAACGGCCTATGGTTGGAACATTTGCCATCGCATTGGCATCAATGTTTGTCACAGCACCAGAACGGTCACTGCGCATCGTGTTGTTGGCCTGAGCCACAATCAGCACTTCCTGTAGCATCTCACTACCTTCCTGAAGGGTTGCATCGACCACGGTGTTCTGTCCCAGAGCGAGGTTGAAACCAGTCATCTTCGTCGTCTGATAGCCGATGTAACTAACCTCTACGTCGTATGGACCACCACTACGCATACCTGTAATGGTGTAGCGTCCGTTCACATTGGTCACAGCACGATAAACTGTTCCTGAAGGAACGTGCTTAGCCGTGATGGTTGCACCAATGGCCTCTTCCCCACCAGCAGTTACGATACCCGTAATACCAGAGGTAGTGACCTGAGCTACAACTGACAGCGAGAGTGTCAGCAGTGTAACAATCAGCAAGAAAACTCTTTTCTGCATAAATAAGAAATGTTTTAATTAATTATTTCAATCGGTTTATGACCGAAGTTACCTTTTTCGGTTGCAAATATAAGCAAAAGAATTTAGAATATCTATAAAAAAAGGAAGTTTTTTTTCAATAAAGCATAAAAACTTGTTAAAGATTAATGAAGGAAGATTCCTGTCAGGATACGTCCAGAATCTATGCCAAGTTTGCGGGCCGAGAAATAGTCATCGGAATGGTCATAGGTACAGATACCGGAGATCTGTATGTTTTCGCCTTTGAGGCCCACGTCTTCCAATTGAAGACGACAGCACTGCCAGAGGTCGATGTGCCATTTCTCATCACGACGGGCAATCTGTTCCATGGGATAACCGGCGGCGGCAAACTGTTCATAGACCTCGTCGCCCACCTCGAAGTTCTGCAATGAGATACCTGGGCCGATAACGGCCTGCAAGACTTCTGGCCGTGAGTGATAGGCCATCTGCATTGAGGTGACGGCCACACCTGCGATATTCGCCACCGTACCGCGCCAGCCACTATGTACCACTGCAGCGGCATGATGCTCCGGGTCGTAGAGAATAATGGGGATGCAGTCGGCCGTGGAGACACCAATACAGATACCAGACATGTTCGTCATCAGGGCGTCGATACCCTCGAGCACCTGACGACGCACCTCCTCGGAAAGCCGGAAGAAGGTCTTGCCGATCTGCGCGATACCCGTGGCATGTACTTGATGGGGCATGACGAGACGATCGTTACCGATCTTCAGCAACTGACACAGGGCCTTGCGGTTGGACGCGATGTTTTCAGGATCATCACCACAATAGAGATTCACGTTGAACTCACCGTGGTTGCCCTGACTATAGCCGCCATGACGCGTGGAACTGAAGGCTGTGATGCCTTCGGCTATATTATAATATGTAAGTAGGGGCTTTAGGGGTTTATTCCTCATCTTGGTATTTAAAGTCTTCGAGATCCTCGATATCCTCTATATCCTCATCGTCAATATATTCGATATCCTCGTCTTCACCCTCGTCGGCGAGTTCCTGAGCGAAACGGCTCAAGTCCTTGTCACGGTGCACAAGAGAATCCTCAGCGATGACGGTGGCAAGTTTATTGCTCTCAGCATTCAGTTCGCGCCAAAGCACATCCTTCAGTTCCTCGAGGCCATAGTCTGTGACAGCGGAAATAAAGACCACAGGCAAATCCTCTGGCAGGGTTTCCTTCAACATCTCAATGAGTTCCTCGTCCAACAGGTCGCATTTTGTGACGGCAAGTACACGGTGCTTGTCGAGCAGTTCGGGATTAAACTGCGCCAGTTCATTCAGCAGGATCTCGTATTCACGTTTGATATCGTCGGTATCACCTGGCACCATAAAAAGCAGCAAGGAGTTACGCTCAATATGACGGAGGAAACGGAGTCCCAGTCCCTTACCCTCACTGGCTCCCTCGATGATACCAGGGATGTCGGCCATCACAAACGACTTGTTATCGCGATAGCCCACGATACCCAACGAGGGTTCCATCGTGGTGAAGGGGTAGTTGGCAATCTTAGGACGGGCATTGGAGAGGGCCGAGACCAGTGTTGATTTACCCGCATTGGGGAATCCTACGAGACCAACATCGGCCAACAGCTTCAGTTCGAGGATAATAGTCATCTCCTGCATGGGCTCGCCAGGCTGTGCATAACGAGGCGCCTGGTTCGTCGCCGTACGGAACTGGAAATTGCCCAGTCCGCCACGACCACCTTTCAACAGAAGCACTTCCTGACCATCATAAGTGACATCGCAGACATATTTTCCCGTCTCGGCATTATAGACCACCGTTCCACAGGGTACGTCGATATACACATCCTTACCGTCGGTACCGTGACACTTGTCCTTGCCGCCGTTACCACCGTGTTCTGCGAAGATATGGCGCTCATACTTCAGATGGAGGAGCGTCCAGTAGTTATGATTACCACGCAGGATCACGCTGCCACCCTTACCACCATCACCGCCATCGGGGCCACCGTTGGGGTTATACTTCACATGGCGCAGGTGCATACTGCCCTTGCCGCCCTTGCCAGAGCGACAATAAATCTTCACATAGTCAACGAAATTAGATTCCATCTATGACATGGCAGATATCTGCGAAAATACGGTCGAGTTCACCCAAGCCATCAATGTGATAGTGCAGACCTTCCTGCTTGTACCATTCAATGAGGGGCTGCGTCTGAGAGTGGTACACCACGAGACGCTTCTTGATGGTCTCTTCATTGTCATCGGCACGACCGCTCTGCTGGCCACGCAGGATGAGACGCTTCATCAATTCGTCCTCTGGTACGTCGAGTTCGATCATGGCGGCCACCTTGTCGCCACGCTCACTAAGCATCTGCTTCAAAGCCTCAGCCTGTGGGATGGTACGAGGGAAGCCATCGAAGATCACACCCTTGTGCTCTCGTCCAAAGGAGTCATAAACCGATGCGAGAATGCTCACCATCAGGTCGTCGGGAATCAACTGTCCATTGTCGATATAGCCTTGAGCCGTCTTGCCAAGCTCCGTGCCCTTCTTGATCTCACTGCGAAGCACATCACCCGTAGAGATGTGGTTCAATCCGTACTTCTCTATCAACTTGTCACTCTGCGTTCCCTTACCGGAACCTGGAGCACCAAAAATTACAATATTTTTCATTATCCTGATTATTTATGTTTTATTCTACAATTGTATAAACATCCTTTAATTCACGACCCAGTCCATCGTAGTCCAGTCCGTAACCCACGATAAAGTCATCGGGAATGCGGAAGGCCACATAGTCGAGCGTCAGTTCCTCCTTCAGTTTGTCGGGTTTGAAGAACAAGGTGCAGATATGTACCGACTCGGGATTCCGGGTACCCAGCGACTCTACCATCTGCTTCATGGTCTGGCCGCTCTCCACGATATCTTCCACGATGACGACCGTACGGCCACTCAGGTCTTCATTAATACCGATCACCTCCTTGACCTTACCCGTAGAAGTGGTCCCTTGGTAGGAAGCCAACTTCACAAAAGATACCTCACAGGGAATGGTCATCTCGCGCATCAGGTCGGCAGCAAAAATAAACGAGCCATTCAGCACACCGAGGAAGAGCGGCGTCTTGCCTGCCATGTCCTTGCTAATCTGCTGGGCAACAGCCTTCACACGCGCTTTAATCTCAGATTCCGGGATAGACGTTCTGAATGACTTATCCTTGATTTTTACAATACCCATACGCTGAAAACATTAAATTTTCTGCAAAATTACAAAAAATCTGCCAAACTCTGCTATTCGTTAGCATATTTTTCGTATTTTTGCACCTATGAAAATATTTACGAGCGCCCAAATACACGAACTGGACAAATACACGATCGAGCATGAACCTATCAAATCCATTGATCTGATGGAGCGTGCCGCTAAAGCCATCACCCAGGCCATCACGGATGTATGGAGTACAACCACGCCCATCATCGTCTTTGCCGGTCCAGGCAATAACGGCGGTGATGCGCTTGCAGTGGCCAGAATGCTGATTGACAGGAACTATGACGTGAAGGTCTGGCTCTTCAACATCTCCGGGTATCTCTCCGAAGACTGTGCCACCAACAAACAACGGCTGGCAGACAAGCGTTCGAAGGCACTCATCGAAGTGACACAGGAGTTCGAACCGCCACAGTTAGAGGCCAACATGCTCGTCATCGACGGACTCTTCGGTTCTGGTCTGAACAAACCCTTGGCCGGTGGCTTTGCCTCACTGGTGAAATATATCAACGCATCTCCCTCGAAAGTCGTCAGTATCGACATTCCATCTGGGCTGATGACGGAAGACAACACCTATAATGTACGCGCCAATATTATCCGTGCGGACATGACCCTTACCCTACAGCACAAGAAACTCTCGTTTCTCTTCGCGGAGAATCAGGTCTATATCGGACAGCTACGGGTGCTCGACATCCGTCTGAGCAAGGAGGGCATCGAAAAGACGGATGCCAACTATACCCTGTTGGAGGAGAGCGACATTCGGCCCCGTCTGTTGATACGTGACCCCTTTGCCCATAAGGGTAAGATGGGCAATGCCCTCATCATCGCCGGGAGCTACGGCATGGGCGGGGCTGCCGTCCTCGCCACGAAAGCCTGTCTGCGGGCTGGAGCAGGGAAGGTGACCGTCCACACGCCCAAGCGTAACAACGTCATTATGCAGATCAGCGTTCCCGAGGCTATCATCCAGTTTGACAAGGAGGAGACCACTTTCTCTGAGGCTGTAGATACGGAGGACTTCAATGCCTTAGGCATCGGTCCGGGGCTGGGTACCAGTGAACAGACGGCTATCGCCATCATTGCCCAACTGCGCCGTACCCAGTGCCCGTTGGTGGCTGACGCCGACGCCATCAATATCCTTGCCAACCACCGCGCCTGGTTGCAGCAGCTGCCCAAGGGTATTATTCTGACGCCTCACCCCAAGGAGTTCGACCGTCTGGAAGGTAACTGCACCGACAGCTACGAACGGCTGATGAAAGCCCGGGATCTTGCCGAACGCATTCAAGGGTATGTACTGCTGAAAGGTCACAACACCTCCCTCTGTCTGCCTGACGGACATATCATCTTCAATACCACTGGTAATGCCGGCATGGCGACGGCTGGCAGTGGCGACGTGCTGACGGGTATCATCACCGGACTGCTGGCAAGAGGCTACAAACAGGAGGATGCCTGCATTGTCGGCATGTACCTCCATGGTCTGGCAGGCGACATTGCCGCCCGCGAACTCGGCGAGGAAAGCATCATCGCCGGTGATCTCATCCAGTACCTGCCGTATGCTTTCAAACGACTCAATGAATAATGAGTAGTGAGAAATTAGAAATGAGACATTAGGAATTATGATTACCAAGATATACAGAAAGCCTCTAATGGCGTTATCTTTTATCATTTTTCATTTATCTTTTTGCATAGCCCAAACTGCTAGCAGCCATTACCAGCCTGGCGTGACGGCGGAGGGAGCCATCTACTTCCTGCCCAAGACTGCTATCAATATCACTATACAGATAGAGAAGAGCACCTATACTCCCGGTGATTTCTGTCAATATGCCGAGCGCTACCTGCGTATGAAGGGCGTCCCTCCCACTCCTTTCGTCAGTTACCGTATCACAGCCATCCGACAAGAGGCCGTCGCCATAACTGATACCACAAAGGGCTTTGCCGTAAGGTTCGATGCCAAGACCTCAGCCACGAATGTCCGACTCTCCGACGATGGCATTCTGTTGGCCATCAATGCCGAACCGAAGAAGGCTGTCACCACACCGTCTTTTGTGCCAGCCCCCCGTCCTGCAACTATCAACCCGCGCCAATATATGAGTGAGGAGATCCTCGCTGCGGGCAGTACCGCCAAGATGGCGGAACTGACGGCACAGGACATCTATGAGATTCGTGAGAGTCGTAACCTGCTCGTGCGCGGACAGGCTGACAACATGCCAAAGGATGGTGAACAGCTGCGGCTGATGCTCAGCCAGCTCGACCAACAGGACCGCGTGATGACCAGTCTCTTCACGGGCACCACGGTCAACGACACCACAGAACATACCATTACTGTTGTCCCAGACAAAAGTATCAACCACCAAATACTCTTCCGCTTCTCGAAGAAATTAGGTCTGGTGGACCAAGACGACCTCGCAGGTACACCTTATTATATAACCATAGAAGACCTGAAGACAGTAGCGGCGCCAGAACCCGTTGATCCCAAGAAAAAGAGCAAGCAAGTGCCGGGTATCTACGTGAACATTCCTGGACGTCTGCGTTCCACCGTCTCTGACGCTAGGGAGACGCTCCTCACTGCAGAGTTCCCTGCTGGACAGTTCGGCAATGTAGAACTGCTCAGCGGTGCGCTTTTCAACAAGCGCTATACCACGCGCCTTTGGCTCCACCCCCTCTCGGGTGCCATCGAGAAACTTGAAGCAGAACTTCCAAAATAAGCACAATAAAGCCTCGCCGATTGGCGAGGCTTTATTAATCATCATTTAATAACGACCTTCCGGTTTCCATGGATATACACACCCTTCTTCATGGGCTGCATGATCCGTTGGCCACTCAGGTCGTACCAAGGCTGATCGCCGGACATCTCATAGAGGACTTGCTGTATCCCACTTGATTTGCCTTTGTAGGAGACCTTGCGGACTCTTGTATCAGATGCGGCCTTCTTGCCTCTGGTTCCACTAGCACCTTCTGTGCCACCATTCCACAGATAAACGTAGGTCTGTGTATTACTCTGATATGGAATACTATAATCACCCATTTCTTGCATACTAATGGCAACAGGGGTATTAGAGCCAATCTTCACCATCAGATAGATGCCCTCAGCTTCCTGTGAGGTGACAATAACATAACCATCACCTGCAGGGACGAGGAACGTCATACCAGTGAACTGGCTGGCATACTCTGTTGAGCCTGGTTCTACACCACTTGCCAAGAGAGCATTGACCGTCGAAGTGGCTGTCACGTTATTGATCACGATACATTTTCCCTCTGTGTCGTAGCCGTCACCCTGAGAAGAACTCTGATCCTTCAAAGTGAAAAGGATATTGTTGACGATTGAATTCGAAAGATCTACCTCACTGCCGTCTGCATTAACGAAATATTCCTCATCCATCGGATAATCCTGTTCTTTCACTATGGGCTTTAACGCCGGTATCACCGTCAAGTCATAATAAGCAGATGCTGATTCGTAATTGTTTGATCCCGAGAAAGATGCTGTGATTCTGGCAGTTCCAGATCCTATCAAAGTCACATCTCCCGTTTCGTGATCTACCTTTGCCACTTTCTTATCTGATGTTGTATAATAAAGCGGAAAGTCAGGCGGAGTCGTTGTCGCCTTGGGGGACGTGTAGTTGTCTCCCAATGTGACGGTCTTCGAGTCAATATCAAATGACACCTCCACCGCCGCTTTGTTAACAGTCAGCGTAAAACTGGCGGTCTTGCCTTGATATTCATCATTGCCTGCAAATGTAGCAGAGATAACAGCCTCACCTGCACCCACAACTTTAATACTGTTGTCTGTACCGATCTTAGCCACTTTCACATTACTACTTCTCCAAGTTAAGGGCAACTGTTTCGGGTTGTTCAGAGCCGGAGGTGTGGCTGTCGCATCACCATACGTGGCTGTCGCACTCTCTGAAGCGAAGCTAAGTTCCACCTCCACAGCATCAGACTTAGACACTGTCAGTATATAACTGTCTTCTGCCGAATTGAGATTGTCATTGCCGGCGAACTTGGCAGTGATAGTCGTGGAACCTGCGGCAACCAGCGTCACCTTACCTGTAGATTCATCAACTGTTGCCACAGTTGGAGCAGAAGACGTGTATGCGAGTGTCAGACCTGCCGGGGTCGTGGTGGCCGTCGGTGACGTAAAGGCTTCACCGATCTTGGCATCAGCACTCTTAGAAGCAAAGGTCACCGTCGCATCTCCCTTGCCGATGGTGAATTCCGTAGTGATACCGTCAGCGGGCAACTTATAATTGGCGTTGCTCAGAGCAGAGGCTGTGGCAGTATAACTGCCGGCATCGGTCTGCGCACCGTCAACTGTGACAGAGCATTCATCAGAGCCCACGAGTCCCGTAGCCGTCGCTTCCGGCACATGAGCCTTGCCATCATAGGTAAAAGTGGTCGTACCCCATTCGATCTCTACTTTCTTCTTGGACACTGTCAGTATATAGGATACCGTAGCAGGCAGGAAACTGTCGTTGCCGGCAAAAGCGGCAGATATCTCCGTCTCTCCAACACCGACGATGGTGACGGTACCTTTGGAACTGACAGTTGCCACCTTCTTATTACTGCTGCTCCAAGTAAGGGAGAGTTTATTGGGATTACTCAGGGACGGAGAACTTACCTTCGCATCACCATACGTCGCAGTCGCACTCTCGGAAGAGAAACTAATCCCCGCATCCACAGGATCACTCTTCGACACCGTCAGCGTATAACTGTCCTCTGCCGAATTGAGATTGTCATTGCCGGCGAACTTGGCAGTGATAGTCGTGGAACCTGCGGCCACCAGCGTCACCTTACCTGTAGATTCATCAACTGTTGCCACAGTTGGAGCAGAAGACGTGTATGCGAGTGTCAGACCTGCCGGGGTCGTGGTGGCCGTCGGTGACGTAAAGGCTTCACCGATCTTGGCATCAGCACTCTTAGAAGCAAAGGTCACCGTCGCATCTCCCTTGCCGATGGTGAATTCCGTAGTGATACCGTCAGCGGGCAACTTATAATTGGCGTTGCTCAGAGCAGAGGCTGTGGCAGTATAACTGCCGGCATCGGTCTGCGCACCGTCAACTGTGACAGAGCATTCATCAGAGCCCACGAGTCCCGTAGCCGTCGCTTCCGGCACATGAGCCTTGCCATCATAGGTAAAAGTGGTCGTACCCCATTCGATCTCTACTTTCTTCTTGGACACTGTCAGTATATAGGATACCGTAGCAGGCAGGAAACTGTCGTTGCCGGCAAAAGCGGCAGATATCTCCGTCTCTCCAACACCGACGATGGTGACGGTACCTTTGGAACTGACAGTTGCCACCTTCTTATTACTGCTGCTCCAAGTAAGGGAGAGTTTATTGGGATTACTCAGGGACGGAGAACTTACCTTCGCATCACCATACGTCGCAGTCGCACTCTCGGAAGAGAAACTAATCCCCGCATCCACAGGATCACTCTTCGACACCGTCAGCGTATAACTGTCCTCTGCCGAATTGAGATTGTCATTGCCGGCGAACTTGGCAGTGATAGTCGTGGAACCTGCGGCCACCAGCGTCACCTTACCTGTAGATTCATCAACTGTTGCCACAGTTGGAGCAGAAGACGTGTATGCGAGTGTCAGACCTGCCGGGGTCGTGGTGGCCGTCGGTGACGTAAAGGCTTCACCGATCTTGG